>Ga0213822_1000241_pt1 | contig 49527 bp, 45 predicted proteins | sample MC6MC0908MG_FD_179872 | JGI IMG/M metagenome (GOLD analysis project Ga0213822, IMG submission 179872) | Enriched soil aggregate microbial communities from Iowa State University, Ames, United States - MC6-MC0908-MG | ecosystem: Environmental > Terrestrial > Soil > Unclassified | place: USA: Iowa... | reverse complement strand
CGTCTGTGCGAAAGCGCAGTGCCAACGTAGCGGCAGCAACAGGGTTTCGTCTGTGCGAAAGCGCAGTGCCAACGTAGCGGCAGCAACAGGGTTTCGTCTGTGCGAAAGCGCAGTGTCAACGTAGCGTCAGCAACAGGGTTTCGTCTGTGCGAAAGCGCAGTGCCAACGTAGCGGCAGCAACATGGTTTTGTCTGCGCGAAAGCGAAGCGGCAGCGGCAACAACAGCACGACGTTGGTCACTCAGTCGTTTTCACAGGATGTGAAGATCTTAGCCTGAGTTCCTCTATTTCAGTGGGTGTTTGGACACCCGTTGAAATAGGAGCTTAAATCCGCATTCATCTCTCCAACTATAGAGGTGTAAGACTTCTGTACCTGCCGCTACGCTTTCGGTACAAAAAACATCTGTAACTGCCGTTTCACTTACGTTACATAAAACACTTGCTGAAAGAAGTTAAATAAAAAAGTCATATAAATCGGGAATCATACTCCCCTTATATGACTTTTTTTATCTTATAGAGATTTTCTATGACACCGTAAACAACCTGTTATGTCTATATAATTACAACTCTATCTCCAACTAATAGCTTACCTATCTACTAGCTTCTTTATACATTTGAGAATGAATTTTTAATGACTCCAAGTATAGCTCCCATTGTTTTTACTTTGAACTCATTTGGAACAGCTTCACCTGTGGGGTTTAAGAAATAGTAACTATTGATATTCTCATCGAAGTAATACCCTATACTCGTTAGTGAATGTTGTAAGTCAATTGGTAATTCTACTAGCCCAGTTTGTTCAGTGAAATAATTTGTAGGAAAGATCTTCACATCAATATCTCTTGCTCCAGTATGTACTACAAATAAGTCTTTTTCATGTTGAACGATCCACTGACCTTTTGAATATAAAGAAATTCCGGATCCTTCTAATGAAGATATTCCGTCTAAATTAACACCAAAAATTTTATTTATTATTTTGCGAATTTCTGCGCCTGTTATTTCCCCGTCGTATTGATTTAGATAGTAATCTATTACTTCTTTAGATACAAGTTCATTTCCTGTTGATGAAGAAACCCCATCTGCCTCTTCCTTCGCTTTAGGTAAAATAGGTACCTTATCTAAATTAATCTTGAAAATTAAATCTACAACATGACAAATCTCAGAACTACTAATTTTTTTTCCATAAGAATTTAAATACTTATCCATCGTTTCTGTCTTTTTCATCATTTAACCCTCCCATAAAAAATATAACTCTACAGACTATCACCGCGAATGTTATTTCAAATCTATATAACCTCACAGTCCCATTTATTATACCAAAGTTTAACAATATTTGATGTTTCATCTAAAAATAAGGGCTTTTTATACCGATAAAAACCTCACTTCAGTGGCAAGGTTTGAAGTGACCACTAAAAGTGAGGTTTTATTAAATATTTTCGTATTACGACACTTTGAGCAATACGAGCATCCCCAAAATTATTTTCCTTCTTAATTCCTTTGTTTAAACATCTGTACTCAACATACACAAATTTGATTCTCTGCTATATGAAATTTAAAGATTTAATTTCAAATTTTGGACTTCAACAAGTAAGCAATTAAATAAAAATTCGATCAAAACCTAGATGATTATCATTAATAAAACAATGGAATTCTCATGTTCCTAAAACCTCATTCTCGGTTGTTATCGATTGCCAACATCTTTTTTATGCTCGTAAGCTTTCTGCATATTTTAATACAAGCTGCGTTCGGGAAGTTACTTTAAATTTTCGATACAAATTTTGCAGATGCTTCTTTACTGTATTTTCACTGACATATAAATAACTGGCGATTTCTACATTTTTAAATCCCTTACATAAATACATTAACAGCTCTTTTTCACGTTGTGTAATTTGCAATGACTCGCCTGGCTGCACATATTGATGTAATAAATAAACATTTTCAATCATCCGCTTTACATAAGATAGCTTTTGACTATCCTGCTCTGTAAATGGTCTTTCCCCTTCTTTTCGCAAAAAGCCAATAGCTGCTGTTGGCTTTTGCTGATTGTACAGATACATTACCATTTCATCTATAAAATCATTGAATTGTAAAAAGCGCTCAACATAATACCGCTTTTTCTCCTTCGATATTACTTCATTTCGTAGCATTAATTGAATATCGGGTTGGTTTTGCATATTCACTGGGTGTAAAGGATCATAATATTTATATTCGTGCAGATAGTTTTCTACCGTATATGTCTCTACATTGAAACAAACAGGCTGTTCATTTAACTCTCCATCTGCCACTTCCCAAAATACCGTATGCTCATATTGAAAACATTCACTCAATACTTGCAACATATTCAATTTAAAGTCCTCACTTGTTTGTTGTATATTCATATTCGAAATCTTAAACGTTGCTTCTAATAAATACTCCACCTCTTTTTGCTCATACAATATCAATTCCTCCTTTTCTCTATTAAGTTCATATATTCTCGCTCAAGACAAATTATCCTTTTGGGTAATATCAATTTTTTTCATTTCAATTTAAGATGAATTTGTAAGTCAAAACTATCATGAGGTGATCAAATGAATTTACAGGAATATGCATCATATGACGGTATTGGATTAGCGGAGTTAGTAAAAACAAAGCAAGTGACACCACACGAACTTACAAAATTAGCGCTACAAGGTATCGAAAAGGTTAATCCTTCGATTAATGCCGTTGCCAGCGTGTTAGAGGAACAGGCTGACAAAGCGATTTCAACTTTAAATGATAATCAACCATTTGCAGGTGTCCCATTTTTAATTAAAGAAGTTGTACTCCATGCGGAAGGTGTGCCACATAGTATGGGCAGTCGTGTTGCAGAAAATGCTGTAATGTCCGTCGATAGTGAATTAATGAAACGTTTTAAAAACGCTGGTTTTGTATTAAGCGGTACAACCACAACACCAGAGTTCGGCTATAATGCCGCAACGGAAGCTGTCATTTATGGTCCAACACGTAACCCTTGGAATCTAGACCATAGCCCTGGTGGTTCAAGTGGCGGTGCAGCTGCTGCTGTCGCAAGTGGTATCGTCCCAATCGCGCATGGTAATGATGGAGGTGGATCCATTCGTATTCCTGCATCATGCAGTGGTATCGTTGGCTTAAAGCCTTCACGTGGTCGCGTGCCAATGGGGCCTTATAATAGTGAGGCATTAAATGGGCTAGCAATTGAATTTGCGCAGACAAAAACCATTCGTGATACCGCTACATTACTGGACCAAGTAGCTGGGCCAGACTTAGGATGCTATTCGATTATTCAAAGTCCAGAAATGCCTTACAGTAAAGCGATTCAGCAAAAGGTACGTCCACTGAAGATCGCCTGGACAACAGAAACAAATTCGGGTGCATTCGTTGATCCGGAATGTATCGAGGCCGTACATAAGGCCGTAAAATTATTAGAAGAGTTAGGGCATGAAGTAGTCGAAGCTCGACCAGTTTACGACGAAGCACCATTTTCACGCGCAACGGTAAATATTTGGACAGCGAATATTTATAAAATGATTGTGGGGGCAGCAGAATTAACAGGTAAAACACCTTCACGCGATAATATTGAGGCAGCCATTTGGCAATGCTATGAATACGGCAAAAACTTAAAAGCTAGCGCACTTTTAGAAGCTATTAATACGAATGCACTTGTATCACGTCAAGTAGCGACATTCTTTGAAGATTATGATGTGCTTTTAAGCCCAACAATCGGCACATTACCAGCGAAAATTGGTGAGCTAAATGCGGATAATCCAAATATCTCGGCAATTGAATGGACAGAGCAAATTTTCACATACGCGCCGTTTACCAATTTGTTTAACGCAACAGGTCAACCGTCGTTATCATTGCCGCTTGCGATGAGTGCATCTGGCTTACCAATCGGGCTGCAATTTACAGGACGCTTCGCAGATGAGTTAACTCTTCTACAGCTTGGGAAACAATTAGAAGAATCTGCGCCATGGAAAGATCGTAAACCACCCGTACATGTGGGTGCAGAAGTTGCAGAAATTGCGACAACATAAAAAAGTAGGTGCAAGATTTTTTCTTGTACCTACTTTTTGCTAGTTTACGGATATGTACGACATTTACTTATGGTGCGGTTCACCATAATGTAGCTAAGTGCGTTTTACAAAAAGTATTTTATTCCCTCTATTAGAAACAACATAAATACTCCTGAAAATAATGCTAATTTTCTTCTAATATTATTATTAGAATTGTATTTTTTAATATACAGTTCTGCCTTTTCTATTTTTTGTTTACTATTTTCCGAATCAGTAGAGTCTATGCCTTCTCTAACTATAGCCTTATGATAGTCAATATCATCATGATTTTCTGATTGAGCTAATAAAGCTGAGTATCTATCTCCAAATTCATCATGTTTTTCTTTATCTCTTTCGAAGGCAGTTTTATTCAACTTCATTTCAATTATGTAACGTTGAATATCTAAATGTAAACGCGTAAGCTCCATATAATTAGATTGAAATTTAGAAACTTTTTCACCATAGTTTTTATTTGAAACATACATAGTAAATAAAGTAATGAATACAGAACTAGCCAACAGAGTTAAGGGCAAATTGGTGAATATAGTCTTTACACTTTTTATACCTATAGATTCTGTAACAGCATATCTAACTGAAAGAGTCGTTATAACTATTGAGTAAAAAATAGTTATAAATTTATAATAGGCATCTTGGCTTCTATATCTCTTTGCAGCTTCTATTCTTGCACTTCTAACGATTTTTACTCGTCGCTCTAAATCTAATAAAAGCTCCCTCATATCTTGAATATTTCTAATATCCATTAAAAGTGCCCTTTCTAAATCTTAATTTAAAAATTTTATCTATGCTCATGCCCCTACTTATTATCCAGTTCTTTAAATTGTTGCTTCTCAATCTGCTTAATACTTTTTGAAGGCGTAGGTAAATCCTCCGGCATTGTTCCGCCTAATTCTTCAATTGTTTTCCTAACTTTTGCACCTACATCAAAATGTGTTTTATTTGCTTCTAATTTTGAAGAAATATTTTCTCTTCGTAACTTTTCATCTGTTTGAGTTGCTCGGAATAAATTGGCTGCAAGCTCAGTACTTCCCATATAATCTAAAATCTTCTGACTCTTTTTCAAACCTCTTTTAGTATGAATTTCTTTTTGCCCTAAACCACCATACAAACCTTTATATCCATAATTTTGAAATATAGCATAATCAACAGGCGTTTCAACACCAACATTTTGCGCAGCTTCAGCTAAAGATTTATTATGTTCTTTTAATTCATTTCGAATTGCTAAACGTTTCTTATCTTCACTTAATGAATCAAACTCTTCCTGAAGCTCTTGCTTTCTTGTTTGAACTGCAAAATAGGTTTGACCTAATGCTACAACTTCTTTAGAGGGATCTGCATTTTGTACAACTAAGTAACAAGCATATCTTGAAAGTACTATATCCTCTATTTCACGTTCTGCACCAGAACCGAGTTGAACCATTTTGTTGACGCCAACAAAATGGTCTAAAACATTTTGATTACTCGATTCGCAAGCTATCTTTGCTTTTTCAATTACCTTTAAAAAATTTCGCCATTCTTTATATTGCAAGATTTGTTGCATATCTCTTGCGTACCAAAACTCTTGCTCATATTCATTTATATTTTTATATTGTTCAAAAGTGGATTCACCATATTTTTCAATGTTACTCATAAATAATCATCCTTTATATTCCTATAAATATATTATAAAACAGCATAGTATAAATTTACATACCACGCTGTTTACTAAAAGAGAAATTATTCATCTATTTTACAATATTAATGACATCGAACAGAAAACCGCACCTATGATACGGTTCTCCGTATTGTAAGTGCGGTTTTTTCATCTACGTTTATAAAATAAAAAAGCCGGTGATAGGCATGCTAAGTGAGCAACTTCAAAAGCAACTTATTGAGACTTTAAACAATGGCATACTCCTAATTTTATTATGCTATTTGGTTCTTTTGCAAAAGGGACAACAAAAAATGCATGCCTATAGTATGTAACATTAAATTAATAGCGTGCAGGGATCATTGATACAATTAAAGAACGAGAAAGTGTATTTAGCGAAAAATGATGTTATCTTAAAATTAACTTCGTATAACTATTTGTTTTTTTGCCCTTTTTTGTTTGTACATTTTTTGATCTGCTTCAACAAATAACTGTTCCATTTTGTTGATAGATTGCTCACTAACAGCATAACCAATTGAAATATTGATTCGCATCTCATGATTTATACTATATATGTCAATCGCTGACTGTAGCCCCTCATAATTTGTACATATTTGAGCATCGGTAATTCCCGCTTGAATAATCACAAACTCATCACCGCCAATTCGTGCTACAACTGCTTCTTGCGGAAAATAATTCACTAAAATTTCCGCTGTTGCACAAATCAATTCATCTCCTTGCTTATGACCAAAATTATCATTAATATATTTTAATTCGTCTAAATCACATAACATAATGCTAATTGATGTATTAACTTCTTTGTTATACTTATTCATCTTCTCTTCAAAATAACCGCGATTGTAAAGGTTCGTTAAAGAGTCGTGCGTAATTTGATATTTCAAATCCTGCTCTAACTTTACCTTTTCATCAATATTACGCATCACGCCTTGTATCGCAACTAATTCTCCATTTTTATAGATTGGCGTCGTAAATTCTTCAAACCATCTATAAATCCCGTTCGTACCACGAAAGCGTTGAATAATTCCTTTACTATAATCTGCCCCGTCCATTACTTTTTGATTCATAGTAACTAGATCATCTGGATGAACCAGTTTAAATGGCATATTTGGGTCACTGTTTAATATATCTAGCGTCCCCTCACCTAAAAAATAATCGACTGAAGGTGTAGTGTAGCAATGCTTATATTCTGGCTTTAATTCATAATAATAAATAATATCCTTAGACATCTCTACTAATTTCAAAATACTACCATTATCTTTAAAATTCGTTGTCTTTTTTGCCTTTATACATTTCATACAGGTAAAGAGAATAATGATTCCCGTTATAAAACCAAGCGCAAAATATGTCCAGTTTGTCATTGATGCTCCTCCGCTCAAGTATATTTAAAATATCGGTTCATTAGGCCTAATAAATTGTAAGCTATTTAATTAAAGATACTACTTTGTATATGAAATTTCTCGTTATTTTAATATAACATATTCATCAAGTATTTTATGAATATTAGTTTATGACACAACCCATCTTCAAATAATTAATTGGAATGTACCTGTTGTAGATTCTTTGTATTGATGCTAGTTTTATTAAAAAACAGCAAAAAACCACCAAGTCGTTATTGCTTCAACGTTCTTGGCGGTTATTTTTTAAAACCGCACCTACCTATGGTACGGTTCTCCGTAACTAATCTAAATGAGGTTATTGTTCATTATTTTCATAATTAAATTTAACAAAAAAGATAGTGCCTTCCGATCCTGTTTGAATTTCTATTTTTGCATTATGACGGGCAGCAATGGCATAACATACGCCTAACCCCAATCCAGTTCCATTATCTTTGGTCGTGTAAAATGGAGTACCTAGTTTCTCTAATACTTCAGGCCCGATACCTTTTCCTTGATCCCGCACTGCAAGTACCACACAATTTTGACCTTCCTTGTAGGTGCTAATGGTTAGAACTTTCCCTGTGCTCATCGCTTCTAAGCCATTACGGTATAGGTTTATTAATAATTGCCGTATCTCATTACGATTTAAAAGTAATTCCGGAATGTCATTTGTATCGACTTGAATATATTTATTTTGATTATACGCATCAATCTTTATTAAAGGAATAATATCGTGGATAATTGAATTTAAATCTAACATCTGCAAATCCGATTTCCTTGTATTACCCATAGAGAGAAATTCAATAATAATAGAATTGGCACGGTCAAGTTCTTCAATCATTAAATTAAAGTACTTATTATGTTTCTCATAGATGTTCTCTTCTTTTAATAACTGCAAAAATCCTCGTACTGTTGTCATTGGATTTCTAATCTCATGGCTGATACCTGCTGCCATTTGCCCTATTAAATCTATGTTGGATAACCTTTTCAATTCTTTCTCATATTGCTTTTTTTCCGTTATGTTTTTAAAAATACAACAAATACCATCATCATACGGGTATGCAATAACTTCATGCCAATATTCATCAGAGGTAGAAAGAAATTCGAAATGAACTGTAGTTCGCTCTGACATTGCACGATGAAACTCCTTATACATAACTGTGTCAACGCTACTCGGGAAAACCCCCCATATATTCTTGCCTAATACATCTTTTGCTGTTTTTCTTTGTGGAAAATATTGATGCTTATTTACGTACGTAAATTCCCATTTATTATTCAAAGTAAAGAATCCATCCGTAATACTTTCAATCACACTTGTAACTTTTTCATTAGCGGCAGCTAGTTCTCTCGTTCGCTCTTCCACCATGCTTTCAAGTTGATCCATATATAACAAGTTTGAAAACGTAGGAGCTGTGGCATCAACGATAGATTTAGCCAGTTGAATTTGGGAATTATCGTAATTGTGAGCTTTTTCCTCTTTGCCACCAACGATTACCCCTAATACTTCTCCCATTGAAACCAATGGAATCATCAGTAGACTCTTACTATCTATATTTTTTGTTTGAATAACCTCATGGATCTTGGCTTCATAGCTTTTCTCCATCCAATCCGCTTCTGTCCATTCACAGTCCTTGCTTAACTTCGTTGTTTTAATCGTTGTTTTGTCTAGCGGGTCTAAAAGGTGGACAGCCATGTTTTTACTCTCTAAAATCTGTCCTAAGTAAAAAAAACATTTATCAAAACTCTCCTGTATCGAGGAACACATTGATAAATCACGGGTAACATTTAGTAACAGCTGCTTCTCGGCAATAAGGGTTTCCTTTTGTGTTAAATTATTTGCGTTTTGAATTGCGACGGCAGCCATATTTACATAAGCTTCAACACTTTGAATTTCTGAATCTGTTAAGTTCTTTGGAGCTCCATAATCAAATAAAAAAACCAGACCAAATAACTCTTGCCCAAATGAGATAGGCAGTACTAATAAGGACTTAATTTTGAACGCATAAACTGGTCTCGTATCCAGCCGATGATCCTTTGAGGTATCAGGGATATAGATGGTTTTTTTGGTTTCAATAACTTCTTTTGCCAGTATGTCTATTTCAGGATCAATTACCTGAGTATCGAGTGCTACGCCATTTATAGTCTCTGGTTTTCCTGCAAACCCTCTAAATGTTCCATCTTCCTGGGGTAAAAAAATTCCAACAGCGTTGCATTGAACAATCTCCTCTGATATCGCCATTGTTACACGCTGCAATACTTCACGTAGTTCTAATTTTGTATTTATTATTTTTGTTATATTCGCGAGCCTAGAATATCTCGCCTGATCACTTAACATTCACATAGCCTCCAATTATAGACATAATAAAATAAACATGATAATATCAGTGAAAATCAAGACCAACCTGCCATTTTCGATTTTCTCCTGTATTCTTTTCTTACCCTTGTTTTACATAGAAAACCGCACCTACTTATGATACGGTTCTCCTTTCATAATCCTAAAACTCCTATAAATCTGCTCCACCAACACAAGCTTCATCAGCTGATGTGGTAAGGTCATCTTTCCAAAGGATTGCTGCTCATCTGCTCGCTTCAACACATCATCATGTAAGCCAAGGGAGCCGCCGATGACGAAGGCAATTTTGCTTTTGCCATAGGTCATGAGAGATTCGAGATCTGCTGCCATTTGTTCAGAGGTTTTCATTTTGCCATTAATGGCTAGGGCGATAACGTATGTATCTGGGCCGATTTTAGATAGAATACGTTCACCCTCTTTTTTCTTAACGATTTCCATTTCGGCATCGCTTAGTTGCTCGGGTGCTTTTTCATCTGGTACCTCGATTAGATCCATTTTTGCGTAACCACCGAGACGTTTTACGTATTCGTCTATGCCCATTTTTAAGTACTTTTCTTTTAGTTTTCCGACTGATACAATCGTTATATTCACACGTTATCCACCTTTACAATTCATTTACAAACAAATTATCCACAAAAGTTATCAACATATCCACATAGCGTTCCTATATATTGTGTAAAGTTATTTACTTGATACAATATATTCTGCAGGTTGTTCACAGTAGCTACATTTTGTGGATAACTTTTTATCCTCTTCGACTTTATCCATAATTGGGAACTCTTTTTGTTCTGCCACAAACATGTCTAAAGCGTGATCTATATGGTTTTCACAGCTGTATTTTTCCATTATTACACCTCTTCTTATTTTTCAAAATTTCCACAAACTTATTCACAATTGAGTCTATGTTATCCACAGTCTATTGTAACAAAGGACAAGCCAGTATGGAAGAATAGGCTTTCTATCGCTATTCGCTGGTGTAATGTTATTATTCACAATTTTCTAGTTATCCACAATATTTTCTAAATCATTCATTCAACTGCTTTCGAATATTTTTTCAACATCAAAAAATCAGTGGGAATTCTATAATCCCCACTGATTGTTCATTTATAATGTATTGCTATTTGTTAATGTTAGTGATAGCTCCACCAATTTACCTTGGCGATATACTTTCATCGTTAATTTATCACCAACTTTTTTGTTGTTATATAAATGTTTGCGTAAATCGATTGCTGTTTCGATTTTTTTACCATCCATTTCAACAATAACATCGTACTGTTGCGCGCCTGCTTTTGACGCTGGTGAATCATTCACAACATCTGTTATAACAACACCTGTTGTGATGTCTTTTGGCAATTTTAAAGTTTCTTGTTGGTAGAATGACGGAACATCCGTTAAGTCTACGAATGAAATACCCATTGTTGGACGGTTCATTTCACCATTTTTCTCTAATTCCTCGATAATTGGAATTGCTGAGTTAATTGGAATTGAGAAGCCTAGACCCTCAACAGAGGATTCAGCAATTTTCATGGAGTTTATGCCGACTAAATCACCAGCAAGGTTAACAAGTGCTCCACCACTATTACCAGGGTTGATTGCTGCGTCTGTTTGTAATACTTCTTGTTGCCAATCCACTGTACCATCACCATTTATGTCAACTGGTACAGAACGGTCCTTACCAGAAACAACACCTGTTGTAACAGAGCCATAGAACTCTAAGCCAAGTGGGTTACCAATTGCGATGACTGTTTCACCTTGTTTTAGTACATCTGAGTTACCGAATTTCGCAACTGTTTTAACATTTTTAGAACTGATTGAAATAACAGCTAAATCTGTCCAAGGATCGCGTCCAACTAATTGTGCTTCTTCTTTCGATCCATCTGGCATTGTTACCTCTAACTGTTTTGCACCTTCAATAACATGGTTATTTGTCACGATAAAGGCTGTGTTACCTTGTATTTTATAAATAACACCTGAACCGCTTCCAGCAGGCTGGCTAGTTGTAGTTGGTGGGTTCCAGAATCCACCACTTGTCACTTCTTGAATATTAGTAATCCCTACAACAGCAGCTGAAGTCTTATCTACCGCTTTCGTTACATCGGTTGTTACTTCCGTTGCAACTTGATTGATGTTTGTTTCATTTTTACCTGTGCCGCTTGTACCTGGCATTTGATTGACAAGTCCAGGTAACATGAGCCAAACAAGTAAAGCGCCTATGATGACACCGATAAAACCGGTAAATAAATAGCCACCTTTACCTCCGCCACCGCTTTTCTTTTTATGACGCTTTTCTTGCATCTCTCGCTCCTCTCGTTCGAGTCGCTCCTGAAGAGGTGATTTCTCTATTTTATCGTCTTTTAGAAAATCACTGTTTTTATCATCATCTTGAAAATTGCTCATTCTCCTCATCCTTTCAATTATTAGTATTTGTTAGTTGTTACCCTTATATTACGGTTCAAACATTAAAATCAGATGAAAAATAAATAAAATGGATATAAAAATAGCTGTTCAAAGCATTTGCTATAAAATGCTATTGAACAGCCTCATTAAAGATTCATTTTTTATTGTTTAAACCGTGACTAATTTCGTCGGTTCCTCTGCTTCTGTATCAAATAAATTTAAATACTCTCCGACAATAATGCCGCAAGATTGCAATGTTTGTGTAACACTCATGCGCGCAAGCTCTTTCATGTTATTGTCCTTACTCAAATGTGATAAATAAATATTCGTTGGTTTTTCAAATACTACCTCACTCATTGCAATGGCTGCATCCTCATTTGAAACGTGCCCTACATCACTTAAAATACGACGTTTTATAGACCACGGATAACGTCCCATTTGCAGCATATTGACATCATGGTTACTCTCAAATACAAAGGAATCAGCACCTCGAATGATGCCTTTCATACGGTCGCTTACATAACCTGTATCCGTTATAACTACAAGCTTACGCCCATTTTCATGAAAGCTATAGAACATTGGATCTGCTGCATCATGTGATACGGCAAAGGATTCAATAGCTAATGAGCCGAAATGCTTGACTGTATCCATTTCAAATTCAAAACGTTGCTCTAACGGAATATCACCAACAAGCCCGTCCATCGCCTGCCACGTTTTGGCGTTTGCATAAATGGGTACATTATATTTTCGAGCCAATACACCTATTCCTTTAATATGATCACTGTGCTCATGTGTAACGAAAATGCCACTTAGCTGTTTCATATTGCGGTCGATTTTTGTAAATAGTTGCTCCATCTTTTTACCACTGAGACCGGCATCGACAATAAATGCATGATCCTCATTCTCTACATAAATCGAATTGCCTGTACTGCCACTTGCTAAAACACTAAACCGCATTATTCAACTCCCCAGTCTTCTTCTTCGCCCTCTTGCTTGTTTTCTTGGATTTCAATAACATTACCTTCACTAGCATTGACAAAATATTCTTCTGTTTCTCCATCTAATTTCACTTGTACTTCCCATGTCGGTACTAACACTTGCTTTTGCGTTAAATAACCCATTGTCGAGTAACCTAACTTCATTTGCGTAATATGCGAATCTGGCTTTAGTAGCGATTTATTATAAAGTGTCTGGATAATTTGAAGTGGTGGTATAACAGTTTCCTGTTTCTCCATTTCTTCAATATTATCAAGCATTGTTTGTTCATACATTGTAACTTCGTTGTCTACATTCCATTGTACTTTTAATAAAGCACTCTCATTGTAATAGAACATTCGATTACCTTTTTTCTGAAAGAATATTGCAGTTCTTTGCTCACGATCTACCTTCCATAATGCATAGGAATCCCCATTTTTTACGTTTGCACGGACAAACTCTGTAATGCTTGTCTCATCATCATTTCGTAATTTCACAGGGTTTAGAAAATCAACATGTACAAGTGTATCATCCTCACCTATAATATTTGCTTGCTGATTGCTCTTGGTAAAATCATTAGGTGTAAATTTATGCACTTTGCCCGTAATATAAACAACAAATTCATTACTATTAGGAAGTGATCCATACGTAATATTATCCTCTTTTAAACGGGCTTCTATTGTTTTTTCACCAGGTATCTCCACGCTCTGCGCTTCATTATAGCGATTTAAATAAAAATAATACAAAAAGATATTTAAGATTAAAAAAACGAATATAAAAATAGATTTTGTTCTATTCCAATCCATTTTTGACACCTCCTAATGTTTCAGGCGTCAGATTCGTCCATACACCGTTACTTATCGCAAACCAGCACGGTTCTAATGTCATATTTTGTTTACTTTTATCTTGCGTTAAATAGTAACCCACAACAATATCATCTATATCTGATAATACAGTGTTATTAAGCTTTTGAATCTTTTCAACGATTTCCGATCCTGATGGCAGTTCTTTAGTTTCCTTTTCGGATGGAATGTCTGTACCTAAAGAATAGTACGGACGTTTGTAGCGGAAAATACGATTATCTCCCCAAACAGTTGTAATTCGATTTATAGCTTGATCACTAAAAACTGGTAATCCATGTAAATATAGCTGATAATCTAATTGGTTATTATTTGTACTTGTTGATACATAACGATAATCAGCTGTAAAACCTCCATGTTCATTGATAAATTCAAAACTATCCGTCAAGAGCTTAGAAGGTTCTATTTTTATACTACTTTCCGCAGTTGGATAAACAAAGATCAATGATTTCAAATTCTTATCAACCGTCATCAGTGACGTACCATCTTGATATTTTACAGAGTTTGGACTTTCATCTGTGCGCTGGACAACATTTGGTTCTGTAAATAACACATCTTTAAAAACATCAGGTGATTTCTCGTTGATAAAATACGTATATTTTGTTGATTCAACTTTATCGTTATCAATATAAAGTGAAGTAAAACCATCACGCTCTACTTCTTTAAAAGTGTCGTATGTTTTCGCTGGCTCAATAACATTTCGTACAAATTGATTAGCATTTTGTAGACTGACATGCGAACGCATCAATGTTTCATTATTGCTACTTATGAAAAATACTTGTAATTCTTTGTTATTATAATTACTCCAATCTATAACCATACGATTAAAGGTTGTTTCAGGTAGCTCCTTATCGGCAAACTGAAAAATTGAGCTAAAGGCAGAGTAAGGAATTTCGCCAGCAAAAAATATAGTCATACAATTATTAGAACGAATCATCTCGTTTACAGAGCTGGCCGTAAGGTTATTGTTATCGCGTACTAAATCAATATTCCAGCCCACAAATGATTTCATAATATCTTCCATTACAGCATTAGATACCGTTCCGGTAAATTCCTTATCAAAACGGTAAATAGCCTTATAAGGACGAATTACATCTTCCATTTTTTTTTGTGGTCCAATTTGGATTTCTTTTTCCTCAGTTTTTTCAATCACTTTATAATCTGGCGTGTATGTCCAATTCAAAAAGGTTAAAACCACACTTAGCATAACGAGTAGGAATAATACAACTGATTTAACTGGTTCTAGATATTTCATTCCCACTCACCTGCCTCATCAAAATCATCTAAATCAAGTGGTAATGTGAAGAAAACCGTTGTTCCTTGCCCTTCTTCACTTTCAGCCCATATTTTACCGCCATGAGCTTCAATCATTTCCCTGGCAATAGCTAGCCCTAGACCTGTGCCGCCCATAGAACGAGCACGAGCACGATCCACACGATAAAAACGATCAAAAATACGTCCCACATTTTCCTTAGGAATTCCCATACCATCATCAGAAATCATGACCTTTAACATATTCCCTTGCACAGTAAAGCCAAAGCGAATATTGCCTCCATCTGGTGAATATTTAATAGCATTAGAAATGATATTATCGATAACCTGTGTCACCTTATCCGTATCAATTTCTACATAATAAGATGCCTCTGGGAATAATCGTTCAAACATCACTTTGTCTGACTTAGACATTTCAAAGCGATCGATAATTCGGTTAAAGAAGGAATGGAATAGAACAATGTCTTTATTCAACTCATAATCTGTACTGTCCATTCGTGATAACTGCAACAAGTCATTCACTAAGCGGATCATACGCTCTGTCTCTGTTTGTGTGACATTCAAAAATGTTGGAGCAATGTTTTCATCTTTCCATGCGCCATCTGCTAACGCCTCTAAATAACTACGCATCGTCGTTAATGGTGTCCGTAATTCATGGGACACATTTGATACAAATTCTCGGCGGTCCATCTCTATCTTTTCCTGCTCTGTAATATCGTGCAGTACAGTAATTAAACCATTAATAAAACCAGTTTCTTTTTGAATAACAGAGAAATTCGCACGTAAAATATACGGCGCATCTGCTGTACTGAAATCTAAATTCACCGCATCATTCATATGAATTAAATCTTCAAAACTATACTCTTGGTCAATACCTAAAACAGATGCAATCGGACGACCTACTGTTATATCTCTTGTAATATGCAGCAGCTCGAGTGCGGGATCATTAATAAGAATGATGCGCCCTTTTCGATCGGTCGCAATAACACCATCCGTCATATTACTAAGGACCGAATCGAGCTTTCGCCGCTCTGCCTCTGTAGTAGATTGCGCCTCCTGCAAGCGATTCGTCAAATGATTAAAGGTTATAGCAAGTTGACCTATCTCATCTGTACCATAAACTCGTACTTTTCGTGAATAGTTTCCTTTTGCCATCGCCTGAGCCTGTTTACGCATATCTGCAATTGGCTGTGTAATTGTTCGTGCCACTAAAATTCCTAAAAAGATAGTAACCACCAAGGACACGGCCGTACCACCGAGGAAAATACGGTTAATGTCATTCACCTGTTCGAAAACAGATTCAATATTAGCTTCAATATAGAGTACCCCAACGATTTCATCATCAGGACCTGCACCATCTCGAATTGGCGAAGCTAACACCCACACTCGGTTTCCTGTATTACTATCAAGTTTGATGTTTTCAAATAACGTTTCTGCAGAGATCGCACGGCGTACGAGATCATTATTCGAGCGCTGTCCAATCAAATTTTGATTGTCTATCTCAGATGTGGCGCGAATACGTTGTCTAGTATCGATAACGCGGATTTCTAAAATGTCTTCATTAGAGACATCCTTCAACCCCTCGGAAAATTCCATTACAATTGTTTTCAAACTTTCTTCAAGAGATGGCATAGTTTCATCGCGTTCTTTTAAGATTTCTTCGCGAATGCTATATTCCATCAAATCGACACGTTGAAAAATGGATTCTCGGAAATTGGTTTTTAAATTGTTCTCTAATTCGCGCGCAAAATAAATACCTATTATTTGCAAAGCTAGCAGGATTAACAAAATATAAATTAGTACTAGCTTGACATGAATGGATTTAAAGAAGCTTACTTTCTGCATTCCTATTTACTCCTGTTCAGGATTTCGTAAATAATATCCTACACCACGGCGTGTTACAATCCAAGCTGGGTGGCTTGGATTATCCTCTATTTTTTCACGTAAACGACGAATTGTTACATCAACTGTTCGTACATCGCCAAAATAGTCATAACCCCACACAGTTTGTAGTAAATGCTCACGCGTCATTACTTGTCCAATATGCTTACCTAAGTAATGTAATAACTCAAACTCCCTATGGGTTAATTCAATTGACTCATCACGTTTCAATACTAAGTAGGCATCAGGCTGAATAACAAGCGACCCTACCACAATTTCATTGGACGCTTCTTCAACCTCTTCGGCAGCAGGGGCTACCACTTGTAAGCGACGCATATTTGCCTTTACACGTGCAATAAGCTCACGTGTACTAAATGGCTTTGTCACATAATCGTCAGCGCCCATTTCTAATCCTAATACTTTATCAATCTCAGAGCCTTTTGCTGTTAGCATAATGATAGGAAAATCATATTTTTTACGTATTTCTCTACAAACTTCCATCCCATCACGCTTTGGTAACATTATATCTAAAAGCATTAAATCTGGTTGTTCTTCTTCAACCTTCTCTAGTGCTTCATCTCCATCATAAGCACAAATAACTTTGTAGCCTTCTTTAATTAAATTAAACTGTAAAATATCTGCGATTGGTTTTTCATCGTCAACAACTAAAATTGTTTTGTCCATCTTTTTTCTCCCTTTCGCTATTTATCTATTCTTAAACGAAGTGTAATGATCTATTCTTAAACAAAATGTATTGATCCGCTGGATGCTTTAGTCCAACAGAGAAAGTGCAGTGCTAACATAGCAACAGCAAAATGGTTTTGTCTGTGCGAAAGCGCAGCAACAGCGACAACACAATGTTGGTCACTCAGGCGTTTCCACAGGCTGTGAAGTTCTTAACCTGAGTTCCTCTATTTCAACGGATGTTAGGACACCCACTGAAAAATAACTTTAACCCGCATTCATCTCACTACCTATAGAGATGGGAGACTTCTGTACCTGACGCTACGCTTTCGGTACAAAAATTATCTGTACCTGACGCTACGCTTTCGGTACAAAAATTATCTGCTGAAAGAAGTTAAAGTCACTACTCTTAACTCTACCATGCTTTTAACTTCTATGCATTATTCTAAATCTAAAGACATTAGACGATATTGTATTGAACTACATTTCGACAAATATTTCTCGGGAAATAACTTGGAATTATAAAAGAACTATACAAAAAGACAGCCCCTTTTTGGCTGCCTTCTATCCGAATGGATTAACGACCTACATATGATAATGGATTTACTAACGAACCATTCTTTTCAACTTCAAAGTGTAGATGTGTACCTGTTGAATTTCCAGTAGAACCCATAATACCTATAACAGAACCTTTTTCTACTACCTGCCCGACTTTAACATTAATTGAAGATAAGTGTCCGTAAAGTGTCGTATAACCATTATTATGATTAATCACGATACGATTACCATAGGTACCTGATACGCCAGCTGCGGCAACAACGCCATTATCAGAAGCTAAAATATTGTAGTTACTTGGACGGGCAATATCAATACCACGATGGAAATCTCCCCAACGTTCACCCATCTGACTTGAAATAGAGCCACCTACAGCAGGCCAAGAAAATTCACCCGTGCCACGAGATGAAATTACTTTCGTACCAACAACTTCAATTTGGTCAACAGGTTGCTGTACGATTTTTTCTTCTGACGCAACTTTGGATGTACGATTCCCATTTTCAGACGTTAACAAATAAGTAGTTTCTTTCTTTCCATTAACACCTTGTTGTTTAATTACTTTCTCACCTTTATACATCGTCGGATCTTCTTCGATTATTTTTTTAAATGGAATTTGATCAGTAACTTTCTTTTCCTGATTTACTTCAAGTGTTACAAATGGTTTAGCGACTGTTACGTTTAATGCTTGTCCGATTTGTAAAACTGTATCAACCGTGATACCAGGATTTAACGCTACTAGCTCAGCTGTTGTTAAATCATGTTTTTTAGCAACCGAGCCTAGAACATCACCTGATTGAATTTGATATGTTTCTTGCTCAAGAGCGCCTGTCATTAAATATTTCACAGCTTCCTCAGGTGTTACAATAGCATTCGGGGCTACTTTTTGTGCTGCACCTGAAATTCCCTGTTTAAAAGAAATATCTAAAAGGCGTGATTCACCAGTTTGTAACGGTGGTATATTCGTAGATTGCTGGTTAGTATCTAAACTATTTAACTCTTGCTGTGAAACATATTGTAGCTTTAGCATACGAATAGTATCTTCATAGGCTTTTGCATCTTTTAAATAAACAACAGGCTTATTATCTACAAATAATGTAAAAGCTGGAGACTGAGCTACTAAAGATTGCTCAAGCTTAGCCAAAGTTTCCACATCTTTTGTTTCATTACTAAACACTTGCTCTGGGATTATTTTAACAGATGAGTTAGCATCGATCGTTAACTCTTTGTATTGTTGTTTTGCCTCTTTTTCCTTGGATGCAATGATTTCTTGGATCGCTTTCTCATTTGAGACCGCACCAATATATTGATTTCCCACGTAAACGTGATAAATTTTATGTAAATCTTCTTGATGATTTTCTTTTGCAAAACCTACATTAAACGTTAAACTTGTCATTAAAACTGTAATAATGGAAACCTTTTTTATTGAAGAAAAATTGTAAGTGAATCTATTGTTTTTTTCTTTTCTAAACCAAGATGAACTCATCAATAAAGCTCCTTCCAACTTTAACCTATTGTAGGATTAATTACCCACAAGGCTTTTTTGCACCACTATACTGTATCATAAAGAAAATACGGTTTGAATATTTTCATCTTTTTGTAATGTAAATGTATTATTTATCTACTAATTGTTACATAATCCCTATTTTTTGTAGTTTTTTTAATAATCATATTTTCATATAAGTATTGGCTTATGTGGGTTGCGCTACTCAGGGTAAAACGTAGGCGCTATCACAGAATATGGTTTCTTTCACAAACATAAAAGGGTGTACCGCATACGGCACACCCTTTTGTGTTTTTTATTTATTATGCTTCCCAAACGTCTACTAAAACGTTCGTTTGTTCACGTGCAGGACCAACAGAGAAAGTAGCAATTTGAATACCTGTTAATTCACTAACACGTTCTACATAGCGTCGTGCATTCTCAGGTAGCTCTTCTAATGTTTTGCAACCTGTAACATCTTCTGACCAGCCTGGAAGCTCTTCATAAATTGGCACACATTGTTCAATAATATGAAGATTTGCAGGATACTCCGTAATTGTTTCATCTTTATATTTATACGCTGTACAGATTTTCACTGTCTCTAAACCAGATAAAACGTCAATAGAATTAAGTGCAAGATGTGTAATACCACTTACGCGACGTGAATGACGTACTACTACTGTATCGAACCAACCTACGCGACGTGGGCGACCTGTTGTCGTACCATATTCACGACCTACTTCACGAATTTGTTGACCCACTTCATCAAATAATTCAGTTGGGAACGGACCATCCCCAACACGGGATGTATAGGCTTTAGATACACCAATAACACTTGTAACGCGTGATGGACCAACGCCAGCACCGATCGCTACACCTCCGGCAACAGGATTCGAAGATGTTACAAATGGATACGTACCTTGATCGACATCAAGTAAAATACCTTGTGCACCTTCAAATAACACTTTGCCGCCCTCATCAAGTACATCATTTAAGATTTTAGATGTGTCTGTTACATATTTAGCAATTTCTTGTCCATAGCCGTAATATTCCTCGAAAATTTCTTCGAATGTTACACCTTCAACTTCATAGAATTTCTCGAATAATTTATTTTTAATTGCTAAATTATGACGTAGTTTTTCTTCAAATACTTCTTTGTCTAATAAATCAGCCATACGGATACCGATACGTGCTACTTTATCCTGATAGCAAGGCCCAATCCCTTTACAAGTCGTACCAATTTTTTTATCGCCACGGCTTTCCTCATCAGCGATATCTTGTTTGATATGATAAGGTAAAATAACATGTGCACGGTTAGAAATACGTAGATTATCCGTATCAATACCACGCTCTTGTAAACCTCTAAGCTCAGTTACTAATGACTTCGGATTAACAACCAATCCATTTCCGATAACTGAAGTTTTTTCTTTATAAAAAATACCTGATGGAATTAAATGTAGCTTATAAGTCTCCCCATCAAATTTAATTGTATGTCCTGCATTATCGCCACCTGCAAAACGAGCGATTGCTTCGGCTTTTTGTGAAAGGAAATCTGTAATTTTACCTTTCCCTTCGTCTCCCCACTGTGTTCCTACAACTACAACTGATGTCATAATCAGCACCTCCGTTAGATACGTTTGTATCACAATTTTCAAGCCGTTAATTATTGTAACAATGATAGAAACGCCTAGTCAACAAAAAAATAGTTAAAACACGAACGTAAAATCAAATGATATGATTCAACGTTCGTGTTTAATGACAGAATGATATGAATATTATCTAACATTCAGATTAATTCCGCCTTGGCATAATTGCTGACGCTAAGTTTCTCTTTGAATGGAGATAAATAGCATACGTTTTAACAAATGTCATCTCCAACTATTGGTGATGAGCCAAATAATATAGTTAATCACGTGGAGGTGGTGGCGGCATTTGCGACCAATCCACATTAATGAATTTATTGAATTCTTTTTTAAACGCAAGTGTAACCGTACCTGTTGGACCGTTACGCTGTTTAGCAATAATAATTTCAATCATATTTTTACTCTCGGACTCTTTATCGTAATAATCATCACGATATAAGAAGGCAACAATATCAGCATCTTGCTCAATACTTCCCGATTCACGTAAGTCACTCATCATTGGTCGCTTATCTTGACGTTGCTCAACGCCACGAGATAACTGTGATAATGCGATAACTGGAACCTTTAATTCACGTGCTAATCCTTTTAATGAACGTGAAATTTCAGATACCTCTTGCTGACGGTTTTCACCTGGTTTACCACTACCTTGAATAAGCTGTAAATAATCGATTAAAATCATACCAAGACCATGCTCCTGTGCTAAACGTCGACATTTTGCTCGAATTTCATTGATACGTACACCTGGTGTATCATCAATAAAAATACCGGAATTCGATAAACTCCCCATTGCCATAGTTAGTTTACCCCAATCTTCCGTTGTTAAAGCACCTGTACGTAAAACTTGTGCATCTATATTTCCTTCTGCACAAAGCATACGCATAACTAGCTGCTCAGCACCCATCTCTAAGGAGAAAATCGCAACATTTTCACGTGCTTGAACGGCAACACTTTGCGCGACATTCAATGCAAAGGCCGTTTTCCCTACAGAGGGACGTGCTGCTACAATAATTAGATCGTTGCGCTGGAAGCCAGCTGTGATATTGTCTAAATCACGGAAGCCTGTCGGAATACCTGTAACGTCGCCCTTTTGTGATTGAAGCTTCTCGATGTTATCGAAGGTTTCTACCAATACGTCTTTAACATGCTTAAAGTCACCCGCATTTTTACGATTGGCTACCTCCATCATTTTCTTCTCTGCTTCACCTAGTAATGCCTCTACTTCATCCTCACGTGTATAGCCATCTTCTACTATTTTAGTAGCTACACGAATTAAGCGACGTAATAGGGCCTTTTCTTCGACAATTTTCGCATAGTGTACGACGTTAGCGGCCGTAGGGACAGCATTGGCGAGCTCTAGTAAATACGATAGCCCGCCAACGTCCTCAATTTCTTTTTTAGCTGATAATTCTTCAGTAACTGTTACAACATCTATCGCTTTTCCTTGATCACTTAAACGTAGCATCGTTTCAAAAATTTTCTTATGTGCATTCTGATAAAAATCATCTGCTAGTAAAATTTCAGATGCAGTGATTAACGCTTGAGGATCAAGAAAAATTGCACCGATAACCGATTGCTCCGCTTCCCGGTTATGCGGTGGGACGCGGTCCATCATCGGTTCGTTCATGGATTGTCGCCCCTTATTCTTCCGTTACATGAACTTTTAATGTTGCAGATACTTCATGATGTAGTTTTACAGGTACATTTGTAAAGCCTAGCGCACGAATTCCATCAATTAAAGTCATTTTACGTTTATCAATTTTAATGCCATGCGTTTTTTGAAGCGCATCTGCAATTTGCTTTGTAGATACAGAACCAAATAGGCGACCACCTTCACCTGATTTTGCTTTTACTTCTACTGTTAACGCCTCTAATTTTTCTTTTAATGCTTTTGCTTCAGCTAATTCTGCAGCAGCGTTTTTAGCCTCTAATTTCTTTTGACCATCTAATTGACTTAATGCTTGAGCATTTGCTTCTGCAGCGTAGCCATTTTTAATTAAGAAGTTTTGTGCATAGCCATCTGCTACATTTTTAACTTCTCCTTTTTTTCCTTTTCCTTTAACATCTTTCAAAAATACTACTTTCATGATTCAGAACTCCCTTCGAGTACCTCATTTATGGCCTCTTCTAAATATTTTTTTACTCCAGCAATGGAATTTGCTTCAATTTGGCAAGCTGCATTCGTTAAATGCCCACCGCCACCAAGCTTTTCCATAATAAGCTGTACGTTTACCTCGCCAAGTGATCTTGCACTTATGCCGATTTTACCATCTGAACGATGCGCTATGACAAAAGAAGCCCCCACATCCTTCATTGTGAGTAAAATGTCTGCTGTTTGCGCAATTAGTACAGAATCATATATTTTTGCCTCTTCACCTACAGCAATAGCAATACCTGGCTTCACGAACTTAACAGTCTGCACTATTTTAGAACGCTCAATATACGTATCGACATCTTCTTTTAGTAATCGCTGTACTAACACTGTATCTGCACCATTTGTCCGTAAATAAGATGCTGCTTCAAAAGTACGGGCTCCTGTACGCAGTGTAAAACTCTTCGTATCTACAATAATTCCCGCCAGTAATGCAGTAGCCTCTAGCATATTAATCTTTGCACGTTTTGGTTGATACTCGAGTAACTCTGTCACAAGTTCAGCCGTGGACGACGCGTATGGCTCCATATAAACAAGCGTTGGATTTTCAATAAAATCCTCACTTCTACGATGGTGATCAATCACTACAACTTTTTCAGCTAGCTTCAATAGGTGTGAATCGATGACTAAATTCGGTTTATGTGTATCGACAATAACGAGCAATGACTTTTCTGTCATTTTTGTCGCAGCTTCCTCTGGTGTTAGGAAATTTTCATAGAAATCCGATTTATTCTCAATTTCATTCATTAAACGCGTTACACTGCCGTTTAATTCATCAAAATTTATAATGACATAGCCCTTTACATCATTCATTTGTGCCATCTTACGTACACCAACAGAGGCACCAATAGAGTCCATATCAGGGTTTTTATGTCCCATGATAAACACTTGGTCACTATCTTGAATTAAATCACGTAGTGCATGAGAAATAACACGTGCTCTAACGCGCGTACGTTTCTCAACTGGATTCGTTTTCCCACCATAGAATTTTAACTTTCCAGTAGGTTGCTTGATGGCAACCTGATCACCACCACGGCCTAAAACTAGATCTAGACTTGACTGTGCTAATTCACCAAGTTCTACTAATGAAGAAGATCCTGCGCCAACACCAATACTTAATGTTAATGACGTATTTTTTTGTGCTGTCTTTTCTCGAATGGTATCTAAAATAGCAAATTTTTTCTTTTCAAGCTCCATTAAAATGGATTCGTTTAATACAGCTAAAAAACGATCAGATGATATTCGTTTCACAAATATCCCTTGCTCCGCCGCCCAATCATTAACAATTGATGTCACCATCGTATTCGTTAAACTACGTGGCTGATCATCCATTGCTTGTGTAATTTCGTCATAGTTATCAACAAATAAAATCGCAATGACTGTACGATCTGCATAATATTGTTTTTCAATGGCTATCTGCTCAGTAATATCAAAGAAATATAGCAAATTCTCTTCTTTTTTATAATAAACTCGATATTTACGGTCACGAAGCGTAATCGTATCTTCGTTGGTCTCCTCGGTCTTCATTAGCACGTAGATGTCATCAGATATATTAACGATTCCTTCACCTACTAAATTTTCCATATTTAAAACACTCTGCATATATGGATTCGACCATTCTATTTCATACTGCTCATTAACAAGTAAAATCCCAATTGGCATTTCCAGCAATGCCTCTTCCCCAACTTTTTTCATGCGGAAGGAGATGGATTCAATATGCTTTTCTGTTTCTTCAAAGGTAATTTGTTCTACCTTCCACGTATAGGCCATTAATAGAACAAACCCTACTCCATAACCGATACCTACTCCGATATTCCAAATACATAGAAGCACGAACGTCACAATGCCAAAAATGGAAAGAACAAAAAGCGGATAGCGGATTGGTCGTTTTCTAAAAGTCCCCATTACATCAGCCCCTTATTCTTTAGTTTTCCCCTTCACAAGTGAACGTAAATCGAAACCTAAATCTACAATACCTAGCAATATCATAAAGGATGCTAATGGTAAGGCTAACAAAGTAGCTACCCATTTAACACCATTCGGCATTTCCTTTTTAGAAATGAAATAATGTATAAAGGAAATCCCCTGCAGGATTAATAACATCCATAAAACATAAGAAACATTTAAAACAATAACATCTAAAGTAGACCCAAATTCTGGACGCATAAATAAATTAATGCATAACACAATCATGTAATACCAGAGTATAGATCGTGGTAGACGCATATTTTGGAACGGTGCAAATTTTGGTACGTCTAAACCAAGACGTTTTAATACAGGTAAATTTAACGTTATGATAATAAATGCTGCGAAAAATGCAGAGATTGTTACTGTTGCAGGCATTGTCAGCTCAATAGTTTTTAACATTGCCTCAATTATCTCTGGCTGAAATACTACTTGACCTGTCACATTTTTTGCAAGTTCATTTGATTGCTCATAATTTTCGCGTAAAATCTCTAAACTCATGTCAATTATGTTGATACCAGCAAATTGTACATAAGCTACATAGACTATTGTCATTGATAGAAGAAAAGCAATCCCAGATGACATGAATAGGTACAGTTTGCTCTTCTTTAGATAAATTGCATTTCCTATTACGACACCCATTAATGCCAAAATAAAGGCAAATGGTAACATAGTTATACCACTCGTTAAAGTGGTTAAGGTACAGCCTACTACTGCTACGAGTATTGATGAGGAACGCTTGTAATTTGCGCTATACCAAGCAATCGGTAGTGGGGCAAATATTAGACCTACTATAAAAATGATTGGTACGTATGCAGAAATAAGCATTAGAATCGTAAAGATTGCGACCATCATTGAGCCTTGTACAAGCGCCTTTGTTTGATTATTCGGCATTGAAAACCTTCCTTTTTTCAGTCAAACTTACTGACCTTTATTGTACCATTTTTTCACGTTATTGAACAAAAAACGCTAACAACAACTGTATGCTTTGTCATTAATTTTGTAAAACCATTGGCTAAAGTGTAAAAAACATAGCTATATAGGAGATTTTTTACCGAAAGAACACTTAATATTACAATTCATCACATGAAAAAAGGCTTTTAACCAAAATGATTATAAGCCGTTTTGTTAATAAATTTTTTAATCTACTCACTTAGTCGATTGTTTATTTCATCCATACATTTCTGTAATAGGATGGTATTTTGTTTTTCAATCTCACATTTCATTCTTCCGTTTTTCATGCCTTTAAAAGTGTAATCAATTCTTATGATAATGGCAAATGGTAATATATAGAGTCAGGTGTATTGATTAACCATTTTTATCCACTCTGATTAATTAACAGGCTCTGATTTCCGCTGCGTGCGAGCGACGAGCCGCTTTGTTGTTGCGATCGTTGCACTTTCGCACAGAAAACATTCGCTCCGTGCAGGGTCTCGTCTGTCTCGCTTTCCCGCGGGAGTCGAGTAGCCCTACGCTACAATCAGTTGAAAATGGGAATATATTAGCAAAATAGCAACAAAAAGATCCTTTTATCGCTCAATAATAAACCTATTTTTTCCTAATCAATACACCTGATATCGATTGAGATTATGTTATTCCAAATTCTCCGACCAAACGGTTAACATATCGCTTTCCCTCAGGTAAAAGTTATTATTGTATCAAATCTAACTAGACGAACTTTACTATAAAAAAAGCACAACAAGATTTTATCAACCTTTGTTGTGCTTTATATCTATCTTATTTATCTTCTGCAACGAATGGAAGTAATCCCATGATACGAGATACTTTGATAGCTGAAGTTAATTTACGTTGGTACTTAGCGCTAGTGCCAGTTACGCGACGTGGTAAGATTTTACCGCGCTCAGAGATGAATTTTTTTAATAAATCCACATCTTTATAGTCGATATTCGTAATGTTATTAGCAGTGAAGTAGCAAACTTTACGGCGTTTGCGGCCTCCGCGACGTGGTGCCATAGTGTGTCTCCTCCTTATCATTTTTTATTTTAGAAGTATTAGAACGGTAAATCATCCTCAGATACTTCTATCGGTCCTTTGCTATTAGCAAATGGATCCTCATCTACACGTGTATAATTCGGCTGATTCATAGGTGGTTGATTTTGCTGATAAGCTTCGCCGCCAAATGAACCCTGCCCTGGCATAGCACCACCAAACTGTTGTTGTGGTTGACCACCGCCATATGACGGTTGATTATTACCGTAAGTCTGTCCACCGTATTGAGGAGATGCAGGAGCACCACCACCATTACGAGGTTCTAAAAACTGTACGCTATCTGCCACTACATCTGTTGTGTATACTCGCTTACCATCTTGTCCTTCATAACTGCCTGTTTGAATGCGGCCTTCCACTCCAATTAAACTTCCTTTTCGCATGAAGTTCGCAAGGTTTTCAGCCTGTTTGCGCCAAGCAACACAGCTAATGAAATCAGCTTCGCGATCACCTTGTTGGTTTGAGAATGTTCGATTCACAGCAACTGTAAATCTTGTAGACGCAACACCATTAGGCGTATAGCGCAGCTCAGGATCTTTTGTTAGTCTTCCAACTAATACGACACGGTTTATCATCAGAAATGCAACCTCCTTTTCAGCATTTTGTTAATAATAAATGATTACGCTTCTTGGCGAACCGCAATGTGACGAATGATATCTTCGCTAATGTTAGCAAGACGTGTATATTCGTTAATTGCATCTGAAGTAGCGTTTACTTTCACGATTTGGTAGAAACCTTCGCGGAAGTCTTGAATTTCATAAGCTAAGCGGCGTTTGCCCCACTCTTTTGATTCGATGACTTCTGCACCGTTAGAAGTTAAGATTTCGTTGAAACGTTCAACTAAAGCTTTCTTCGCTTCGTCTTCAATGTTCGGACGTACGATGTACATTAATTCGTATTTTCTCATCTGTTTACACCTCCTTATGGACTTAGGCTCTCCTGTATACAGGGAGCAAGGAGCAAGTAATAACTATTACTCACATCAATGAATTGTAACATATAGGTACTTTTCTTTCAAGTCGCAAACAAAGAATTCATTCTATATAATATAAATAATTGATTTATAAAAGGAGAATCTTCATGCCACTAGATACAGAACCAATCGTAATAGAGTTGGATATAAAAAAACTGATGATGGACAATATTGTTGTCACAAGTGGACTTGTCATATTATTTGTAGCGATTCAATATATTTGCTTTAAAGATTTTGATTTTTCATTTTGGCGTATGATTAGTGGGGTCATACTTTTTGCCATCCTGTATATTGTTTTCATTATATTGCATGAAGCCTTTCATTTAATTGGTTTTATGGTCTTTGGAGGCGTGCCCTTTAAATCTTTAAAATATGGTCTTAATTTAGAGCTTGGCGTAGCGTACGCAACAACTGAACAACCATTACCAAACCATACAATGAAAAAAGCTTTATTACTTCCATTCTGGACAACTGGCGTCCTTCCGACAATTGCCGGTTTCTACTTTAACAGTACTGTTTTAGTAGTAGTGGGTGCTTTTTTAATAGCTGGAGCAGTCGGTGATTTTGCCATGTATAAAGAATTACGCAAATATCCAAAAAACGCGTTAATACAGGATGACCCTCAATTTCCTAAGCTTTATGTATATATGCCTGAGAAAAAGAAATAACTTAGATTAGAGAACACTTTTAATACGTTTTCCATATAGAATCTGCTTGGGACCTAGCAGATTCTATTTTTTTACATAAATTTATGGGGTTAAAAAACCATGCTGTGCAGCTGTATATAAATTTCTCCAAATACGATTGATCGAAGATGTTTCCGTAATTGCATCCATACCAAGTCTGCGTATTAAGTTATTGGCAATATCTACACAAGCTGCAGCAATATCTTTACTCAGTCGTGAAAATTGTTGTAGTTCTTCCTCAGCTAGCTTATGGCCTTCTTGATGTTTTTGCCAGTATCCATTCAATATTGAATAAAATTGCTCTTCAAGCTGTCTAAAGTGCTTCTGTTGCTGCATCAATAAAAATTGTAATGCACCCATACGTTCAGTACGGTTTGGATCATGATTTCTTTGCTTCACTAAAATAGACGTCTCTTCTAAGAAATTTTCTGTTATCCCAAGACAAACGCTTAAAAAAGAAGCTTCCGCAAATGCACCAAATGGAAAACTATGTACTGCACTTTCATACTTGTTTTTAATTGTGCCTAATTGAAATGTCGCCTCTTGTGGTACCCAAGTATTTTGCACACGAATTGTATGACTAGCCGTTGCTTTTAAGCCCATTGCCCGCCAATCGTTAAGAACCTCTACCTGATCACGCTCCACTGAGCAACTAATTATTTCATCCGTCCTAACACCGTCATGCTCGACAAAGCAATTCATTGTAAAAGTTGTAGCATAATCTGCGCCACTACAATATTTCCACTGCCCTGTAACACTATAGCCTCCATCCATTTTTTTTGCTGTTCCTGTAGGATAACCACTGCCTGCTATTACTGCATTTCTTGGTGAATAGATTTTTTCACAAGCATCTTGGTTTAATGTTGGAATAAATGCATTACCACCTGTACCGATTGTGACAAGCCAGCCAAAATTCCCATCGAGTGCAGACATTTGTTGAAATACTTTCATACCCTCTAGTAAATCTAAATCCTTACCCCCTAATTCCTTTGCTGTGAATAACTTAAACAATTGGTGCTCATAAATGACCTCTAACACATCTTCTGGCAATCTACCTAGCTCTTCAATTTCTAAACCACGTTCTTTTATTTGTACTATGTTCATACTGTACCTACCCCCTACGGATTGAAAATTCAGATAACTATATAGACAAAAAAAGGGCAATCTTCCTATGATTGCCCTGCACATTTTTTATACATTGAAACGGAATAACATAATATCGCCATCTTGAACAACATATTCTTTACCTTCAAGACGTACTTTACCAGCTTCTTTAGCAGCAGGTTGAGATCCAGCTTCAACTAAATCATCGAAAGCAACTGTTTCTGCACGAATAAATCCACGTTCAAAGTCTGTATGAATGACTCCAGCACATTGTGGTGCCTTCATGCCTTTACGGAACGTCCATGCACGTACTTCTTGTACCCCAGCAGTGAAATAAGTTGCTAGCCCTAGTAAATCATATGAAGTACGGATTAATTGGTCTAAACCAGATTCTTTAATGCCTAGTTCTTCTAAGAACATTGCTTTTTCTTCATCATCAAGCTCAGAAATTTCTTCCTCAATTTTTGCACAAATTGTGATAACTTGAGCTCCTTCAGCAGCTGCATACTCACGTACCTTTTGCACATATTCGTTATTATCTGCGTCAGCAACTTCATCTTCTGAAACATTCGCCACATAAAGCATAGGTTTAATTGTTAAAAGATGAAGTCCTTTAATAACCTTTAGCTCGTCTTCTGAAAGCTCTGCAGCACGCGCTGGTCGACCGTTTTCTAATTGTTCTTTAACTTTTACAAGAATTGGTTCTTCAATCATTGCTTCTTTGTCTTTTTGCTTTGCCATTTTGCCAACACGTTGTAATCGCTTATCAACAGATTCTAAATCAGCAAGTGCAAGCTCTAAATTAATGACTTCAATATCGTCAATTGGATCTACTCCACCTGATACGTGCGTAATATTTTCATCAACAAAACAACGTACAACTTGGCAAATTGCATCTACTTCACGAATGTGAGCAAGGAATTTGTTCCCCAACCCTTCACCCTTTGAAGCGCCTTTTACGATCCCAGCAATATCTGTAAACTCAAATGCTGTTGGTACTGTTTTTTTAGGTGTTACTAATTCTGTTAATTTATCTAAACGTGCATCTGGTACTTCAACAATACCTACGTTCGGATCGATTGTTGCGAATGGATAGTTTGCAGCTAATGCGCCCGCTTTTGTAATTGCGTTAAATAATGTTGATTTTCCAACGTTAGGTAAACCAACGATTCCAGCTGTTAATGCCATAAATGGACACAACCTTTCTATAATCGGTTCAAATTTGCTCTTATCTCCCGTACTAACGGATACTATGAGGATGCAGAAAATCCCCACTGATTAATCACTGTATAACCCTATCTATTATATTGATTCACTCATAAAAAGTCTAATACACATCCATTTCGCCTTGGCGTAATTGCGTCCGGAGGCTTTGGGCCAACGTGATGTTGGTCACTTAGTCGTGTGTTGTTGCTATCGCACAGATAAAACCTTGTTGCTGTCGCTTCGCTTTCGCACAGATAAAACCTTGTTGCTGTCGCTTCGCTTTCGCACAGATAAAACCTTGTTGCTGTCGCTTCGCTTTTGCACAGATAAATTGCCACAGGACGTGGCGTTCTTAGACTGAGTTCCCCCTATTTCAGCAGATGTCTTTTGTACCGAAAGCGTAGCGACAGGTACAGGTGTTTGAACACCCACTGAAAAGGAACCACATGTGCATTCATCTCACCACCTTCTGAGATGGGAATCTTCTGTAACTGATGTTTCACTTTCGTTACAAAACATTTGCTGAATGAAGATGAAAGTTAGTCTTCACTAGAGGAATTTAATATCTTTTTCATTTTTTTCTCAAATTCACGGCGTGGAATCATCACACTATGCTGACAGCCTTCACATTTAATACGTACATCTGCCCCCATACGAATAATTTTCCACTTATTTGTGCCACATGGATGTTGCTTTTTCATTTCAACAATATCATTGAGACTGAACTTTTTATCTTCCATATTATTCACTTCTCCCCTCTTCTTTCCCATTAACACCGTACAACATCATTTTCGGATGAGCCATTGGAATATTATGTTCTTCAAAGAGTCTAGTAACATCACGACGAATTGCACGCGCCACTCCGTATTGTTGCTGTGCCAATGTTTCTGCGACTATACGAATAGTTACCTCTGTACCCTTAACACTTTGTACACCTAAAAAGACTGGTACTGATACAAGCTCTTTGTGAATATCTGGTAGAGTTGCTAAATACTTTTTAATAATGGCTTCTGCTTTTTCAAAGTCTGCATCCGTCATCATTTGTAAATCTATAAAAATTTTAGAATTATTTATAGAATAATTGATAACCTCACCAATCGCACCATTTGGAATAATAAACTGCTCTCCAGTAGCACCATTAATCTTTGTTGTTCGTAAACCGATTTCTACAACAGTTCCTTCTGCTGCATTTATTTTTATATAATCACCTACACCAAATTGATCTTCAAAAATAATAAAGAATCCCGTAATGACATCCTTAACTAAGCTTTGTGCACCAAAACCGACTGCTAAACCGACAATCCCTGCTCCAGCTAATAACCCCGCTACCTTAATATGTAAGATAGAAAGAATAGCAATGATTGCTGAAAAATAAACAGCATAGGAGATGACACTTTGTAATAGTCTGGCAATTGTCTTTTGTCGACGTTCTGAGTGGTTTAACGGTGAACTCATTCGTATTAAAAACACTTTTTTAATAAATTTTTTACCTAATCGTACGGCTAGCCACGATGCTATCAAAATAAGCGTAATTTTAATTGAAGCATTTATTATATTTTCCCAAAACTCCTCTGACATCACCGTATCCCAAAATCTCTTCAATATCTTTTCGTTAAACCAATCCATTAATACCACCTCTTGAATAACTTGCTAAAAATTTGCGTATACTGCATAAAAATCGAGCGCTTCTTACAAATAAAAAGGAAAGTGAGTTTTTTTATGAATACTATACCAAAATTATTTCTCCCTTATACTCTTCATCATGAAAGTAAAAATGCCGTTTGGCAGTTAAGTACATTATTTTTAGAACATATACCCTTTCATCATGAACGCCTTATTTTCTGTTGTATTGGAAGTGACCGTTGTACAGGTGATACACTCGGCCCATTAACAGGAAGCTTCCTAAAAAAGTCTGTTAGCTTTCCATATGAAGTTGTAGGTTCTTTAGAAGATCCTTTGCATGCTCTTAATTTAGACACTACTATGCAACAGCTACACAATCATACTATAAAACCTTTCATTATTGCGATTGATGCATGTCTTGGAAGTGAACAAAATGTAGGACATATTTCTGTGCAAAATGGACCTATTTTTCCAGGAAAAGCTGTAAAAAAACAATTACCCCCAATTGGTGACATTTCTGTTAAGGGGATAGTCAATATTGGAGGCTTTATGGAAATGCTTGTTTTACAAAATACAAGACTGCATATTTCCTATGCAATGGCTGAAAAGCTTTCAAGAGCTCTATTACTCGCTGTACATCGGTACTCACTGAAAAGTATAGAGGATAGCAACCATAACACCGACAACAACGATACCTGGCAACAAGTTAGCAGCCTTGATCTTAGTTAAGCCCGCTATATTTAAACCGATGGCAAAAATCATAACACCGCCTACAGCAGTCATTTCTGTAATAAACATTTGTAATGCCCTATCTGGTATAAAAGAGCTAATGGCACCTGCAAAGAGTGCAATCAATCCCTGATATACAAATACAGGTATAGAGGACAGCAACACGCCAATTCCTAATGTAGATGCTAAAATTATCGATGTAAATCCATCGATAATTCCTTTCGTAATAAGCACATTATGATCATTGCTCAGACCACTATCGAGTGCACCTATTACAGCCATAGAGCCCACTACGAATATTAGTGAGGCTGTTACAAAGCCCTCTGCAATATTAATTTGATTATTATCAGTACGCTTTTTGCTGAATAAAGATTCTACCCATTGTCCAAGTCTATTCATTTGCTTATCTAAATCTAACCATTCACCAATTACTGTACCTACTACTAAACTTATCACCAAAATAATAAAATTATCACTTTCAAAGCCCATTTTAATCCCTAAAAGTGCAACTGCTAAACCGATAATCGATAATACAGTAGATTTCATTGATTCAGGAATATTTTTGAAAATTCGCCCTACTAATGCACCCGCTATAATGAGTAAAGCATTAATTAATGTCCCTAGTAATACCATAGCCTATCCTTCCTCCTCTCTAGAAAAATAGAGAGCGCCTTTTAGCTCGGCGCTCTGATTACGTGATCGATATTTCTCTTACTCTTCCTGTAAATTTAGTATTTCTAAAATACGTTCTAAATCATCTTCAGAGTAAAATTCAATTTCAATCTTCCCTTTATTGTTAGCTTTTTTAATTTGGACATTTGTTCCAAAATAATCGCGTAATTGTGTTTCCTTTGCTGCAACAAATATATCCTTTTTCTTCGATTGATTTGTTTCACGTGAAACTTCTTCATTTAAATTTTGTACCAACATTTCAACTTGACGGACATTTAAACCTTGTTTAATGACTTTATTGGCTACTTCTGATATTCTTCTTTTATTTTTTAATCCAAGTAATGCTCGTCCTTGTCCCATCGATAGTGCGCCATCGTTCATGAACGCACGAACATCCTCTGGTAATGCTAGTAAACGAACATGATTGGCAATATGTGGTCTACTCTTCCCTAATCGTTTGGATAGCTCTTCCTGTGTTAGATGTAAGTTTTCCATTAGGCTTTGATATGCCTCCGCCTCTTCGATAACAGTCAAATCTTCACGCTGTAGATTTTCTAAAATTGCTAACTCCATCATTTGCGTATCTGATAGCTCTTTTATAATAGCTGGAATAACCTCTAAACCTGCTAATTGAGTTGCTCTATATCGGCGTTCCCCAGCGACGATTTCATATTTTCGTCCTTTTTTACGTACAGCAATTGGCTGTAAAATACCATGTTCCTGTATTGAGTCAGCTAATTCTTGTAAAGTTTCTTCATCGAAAATTTTACGAGGCTGGAATGGGTTTGCGACGATAAACTCTAATTGTATTTCTTCCACTTGCCCACTTTGCTCTAAAGACTCTCCAGGAAATAATGCACCTATGCCTCTTCCTAAACCTTTAGCCATTTTTAATCACTTCCCTCGCCATCTCTAAATAAACTTCTGCACCTCTCGATCTTGCGTCATAAATGATAATTGGCTGTCCATGACTTGGAGCCTCACTTAATCGTACATTACGAGGAATAATTGTTTTGTATACTTTATCTTGGAAATATTTTTTTACTTCATCAATAACTTGTAAGCCTAGGTTTGTTCGTGCATCAAGCATCGTCAATAATACGCCATCAATATATAATTGCTGATTTAAATGCTTCTGCACTAAACGGACGGTTGATAACAACTGGCTTAGTCCCTCTAATGCGTAATATTCGCATTGTACAGGGATAATAAGTGCATCTGATGCAGTCAAAGCATTAATTGTTAGTAGCCCTAATGAAGGTGGACAATCAATAATAATATAATCATAGTCTTCTTTTACATCTTGAAGTGCATGCTTTAACCGTACTTCTCTTGAAATTGTCGAAACTAATTCAATTTCTGCTCCTGCTAGTGAAATGGTTGCTGGAACAATCGATAAGTTTTCGACATTTGTTTCTTTAATGACATTTTCAACGTTTTCATCATCAATTAACACATCATAAATACAGCCATTAAGTTCTCCTTTATTAACACCAAGTCCACTTGTTGTATTTCCTTGTGGATCAGTATCGATTAAGAGCACTTTCTTCCCTAAAAACGCTAAACAAGCGCTCAAATTGACTGATGTCGTTGTTTTTCCTACGCCACCCTTTTGATTGGCGATCGCTATAATTCTACCCATTTAAAAGCACCTGCTTTCATTTATCAAAGTTCACTTTGACAAATCAATTGTAAAATCACTGATCAATTATGCCTCCGGCGGATGTTTGGACACCCGCTGCAAGAAGTTAAATACCGCTATCTTACTTTCATTCTATCAAAAAAACAGAAAAGAGTTGTATAAAATATTAAGAATATATACAAAAAAAGGAGACATCTCAGAAATATTTCTGAGATGTCTCTAAAAAACTCAATAAATTACTTTCCTAAAATAACTTTAATTCTTGTACTCAAGATTTTTTCTTTTTAGGTATCTTCACTGTAATTTGATAATATTCCTCTGTATCTTCTTCTTCAGTCTTAACTGTTATACCACTCTTCGTTACCATAGATAATGATTGTTTAATAGTATTCAAAGCAATACGCACATCTTTACTAATCGCCTTACGTTTAGGCTTTGCTTTCTTCGGCGTTGCTTCTTCTTGATCTGCCGCCACAGGATGTAATAAAGCATAAATTTGCTCTTCTAACTGACGAACATTCCAATCATTTTCTATCGTTTGTTGTAAAATTTCTAGCTGTAATGGCTGATCTTTTATCGCAATTAATGCACGTGCATGTCGTTCAGAAATTTCACGCGTTAAAATAGCTCGCTGCACTTCTTCAGGCAGCTTTAATAAACGTAATTTATTGGCTACCGTGGATTGTCCTTTTCCAAGTCGTTGGGCTAGTGCTTCTTGTGTTAGCTCATGAAGCTCTAATAATTTTTGGTAGGCCACAGCTTCTTCAATTGCAGTTAACTCTTCACGCTGCAGGTTCTCGATTAACGCGATAGAAGCTGTTTCCTTATCAGTTAAATTTCTTATAATAGCCGGAACTTCTGTCCATTGTAGCTTTTTCATTGCTCGATAACGACGCTCACCAGCAATGATTTCATATTGATTTTCCGCTGTTTTACGTACAACAATTGGCTGAATCACACCATGCGTATGAATGGTTCTTGATAATTCTTCGATTTTTTCATCATCAAAAATAGTACGTGGCTGAAAACGGTTAGGCACAATTTGATCAATAGGCAGCTTTATAACTTCTTCTGCTGCATGAACCGCCTCTGCTTGTTCTACTTCATTTTTCACAATAGGCTCTGTTTTATTTCCGCCTCCAAAAAAACGTGAAAAAGGACTTTTCATCCAAGTGGCACCACCTTTAAGTAACTATCTTGCTCTGTGTCATTCTATTATTATTTATTATATTTCCTAAAATGTATATAGTTCATAGATGTCATTTGCGTGAACCATCCATAACTAGTATGTATGCTCAAAATAGAAAAATTATTTTCTACTTTGAGAAGTTTCACATGAAACACTAATTATTGAATCGGTGATTTATTTGGTACACCTGGTTTACGCGGATATTTTTTTGGTGTTCCTTTTATTTTATCAAAGATATATAAAACACGGTCACTTTCTTCAACAGGTAGCTGGAAAGAAAATTCTTCTTTTAGTGTAACCCCTAATGTAACTAATGCCTTTTCTGCATCTTTTAATTCTTCTGCGCCTGCTGCTGCTTTTAAAGCAACAAAATAGCCACCTTGTTTTGCTAATGGTACGCATAACTCTGATAAAACCGATAAACGGGCTACTGCACGGGCTGTTACAACGTCAAACTGCTCACGATATTTCGCATTTTGAGCAAATTCCTCTGCTCGCGCATGTACAAAATGCATGTTCTCTAATTGCAACTCATCACTTAAATGATTTAAAAATGTAATTCTTTTATTTAAAGAATCAACAATTGTTACGTGTAAATGCGGGAAGCAGATTTTAATTGGAATACTTGGGAAACCAGCTCCTGCTCCAACATCACAAACTGTTATTACTTTGGAAAAATCAAAATAGAAAGAAGCACTAATCGAATCATAAAAGTGTTTTAAATAAACACCATCTAAATCGGTAATAGCAGTTAAGTTCATCTTTTCATTCCACTCAACAAGTAACTCAAAGTATTTTTTGAATTGAGCCATCTGTTTTTCAGAAAGTTCGATGCCCTTCTCCTTTAGCGCCTCAAAAAATTGTTGTTCATTCATGTAAAGTCTCCTTTATCTATATAGCTTTACTATCTCTATTATTGACTTGTAAGTATGTAACTACTCACATTTCCAAATCAACTATGTAAAATAGGAAAGCCTTAAAAATAGGAAGCGGGCACAATGGTATGCCCGCCCCTTATTCACTTTACGAATCTTTATTATTCACCGCTGACACGTGCGATTTTACCTTGCTCAATATAAACGAGTAATATTGAAATATCTGCTGGATTTACACCAGAGATTCGCGATGCTTGGGCAATGGAAAGTGGTGTAACTTGTTTTAATTTTTGTCGAGCTTCTGTTGCTAAACCTGAAATAGCGTCATAATCAATATTTTCTGGGATTTTTTTATTCTCCATTTTATGAAGCCTTTCAACTTGTTGCAATGCTTTTTCAATATAACCTTCATATTTAAGCTGAATTTCAATTTGTTCCTTCACTTCATCCGAAAACTCTATGTCTGCTGGAATTAACGAAGAAACTAATTCATAATGCATTTCTGTACGTTTTAATAAATCCGCTCCACGGATACCATCTTTTAGCTCACTACCACCTACAGAGCGAATAGCAGCTTGTGTTGCTTCATTTGGTTTAATAATAACTTCACGGAGACGTGCAATTTCGTTTTCAATCAGCTCTTTTTTCTCATTGAATGTTGCATATCTTCCTTCAGAAATCATTCCCACATTATAACCTAGCTCTACCAAACGTAAATCAGCGTTATCATGACGAAGTAGTAAACGATATTCTGCACGAGATGTTAGTAAGCGATACGGTTCATTTGTTCCCTTTGTTACTAGATCATCAATTAATACGCCAATATAAGCATCTGAACGACTTAAGATTAATTCTTGTTTACCAAGCACATTAGCAGCAGCATTTATCCCAGCCATTAAGCCTTGAGCAGCCGCTTCCTCGTAACCAGAAGTTCCGTTGATTTGACCAGCTGTATATAAACCTTTAATACGTTTTGTTTCTAAAGTTGGCCACAATTGTGTTGGCACGATTGCATCGTACTCAATTGCATAGCCAGCACGCATCATTTCTGCTTTTTCTAAACCAGGAATTGATTTTAGTAAACGTGTTTGTACATGCTCTGGTAAGCTAGTTGATAAACCTTGTACATATACTTCACGTGTATTGCGACCTTCTGGCTCTAAGAAAATTTGGTGGCGCGGTTTATCGTTAAATCGCACAACCTTGTCTTCAATAGAAGGGCAATAACGTGGACCCGTACCTTTAATCATCCCTGAGTACATCGGTGAAAGATGTAGGTTTGCCTCAATAATTTCATGCGTTTCTAGGCTTGTATAAGTTAACCAGCAAGGTAGCTGATCCATAATGAATTCAGTTGTTTCAAAGCTGAATGCACGTGGAACATCATCTCCTGGTTGAATCTCTGTTTTATCATAATCAATTGTACGATTATTCACTCGTGGTGGAGTACCTGTTTTAAAACGCACAAGGTCAAAACCAAGCTCTTTTAAGTTATCAGCTAAACGAATTGACGGTTGTTGGTTATTAGGCCCACTTGAATACTTTACGTCACCAATAATGATTTCACCACGAAGGAATGTACCTGTTGTGATCACAACTGTTTTAGCGCGGTATATAGCACCAATTTGTGTAATAACACCTTTTACTTCCCCGTCTTCAATTATTAGCTCTTCAACCATTCCTTGCTGAATTGTCAAGTTTTCAGTTTCCTCCAAGATGCGTTTCATTTCTTGTTGGTATAAAACTTTGTCCGCTTGTGCACGTAATGCACGCACAGCAGGACCTTTCCCTGTATTTAACATACGCATTTGAATATGCGTTTTATCAATAACTTTCCCCATGACGCCACCTAATGCGTCCAGTTCTCGTACTACGATTCCTTTGGCAGGACCACCAATGGAAGGATTGCATGGCATAAATGCAATCATATCTAAATTGATTGTTAACATCAGTGTGTTAGCACCCATTTTGGCAGCAGCATGTGCAGCTTCAGATCCTGCGTGACCTGCGCCAATTACGATAACATCAAACGTGCCTGCCTCATAATTTGTTGGCATAGCTCGTATCTTCCTTTCTTTAGTAAAATTATTTTCCTAAGCAGAACTGTGAAAATAACTGATTGATTAGGCTTTCTTGTACTGTGTCGCCGATAATTTCACCAAGTATTTCCCAAGTTCTAGTGACATCTATTTGCACCATATCAACAGGTACACCAGCTTGTGCTCCAGCTAATGCATCCTCGACCGTTGCTTGTGCTTGATGAAGTAATGCAATATGTCTTGCATTTGAAACATATGTTAAATCGCCCGCTTCAATTTGTCCTTCAAAGAATAACGCAGCAATCGCTTCCTCTAGCTCTGTGATCCCCTCTTCTTGTAAAAGAGATGTTGTCACAATGCGATGGTTACCCGCTAGCTCTTTGACACGTGCTAAATCAATTTTTTGCGGTAGATCTGTTTTATTAATAATAACGATGTAATCCATCGCCTCAATTGTTTCGAATAGACGCTCATCCTCAGCAGTCAATTCTTCTGCGTAGTTTAAAACAAATAAAATTAAATCTGCGCCACGCAAAGCCTCACGCGAACGTTCAACACCAATTCGTTCGACGATATCCTCTGTCTCTCGAATACCAGCTGTATCGACTAAACGAAGCGGAACACCACGTACATTCACGTACTCTTCTATAATATCACGAGTTGTACCTGCAATATCTGTCACAATGGCCTTATTCTCCTGTACTAAACTATTTAAAAGAGAAGATTTCCCGACATTTGGGCGACCTAAAATAACAGTTGATAGACCCTCTCGTAATATTTTCCCCTGAGATGATGTTTGTAAAAGTTTAATAATTTCATTTCGTACCCATGTACATTTTTCTACTAATACTGGTACCGTCATCTCTTCTACATCATCATACTCCGGATAATCTATATTAACCTCTACTTGCGCTAATGTCTCTAGTAATGCTTGGCGTAAGTCACCAATTAAACGTGATAATTTGCCATCCATTTGTCCCAATGCTACATTCATCGCTCTATCAGTTTTTGCTCTTATTAAATCCATAACTGCTTCAGCCTGTGATAAATCGATACGTCCATTTAAGAATGCGCGTTTTGTAAATTCACCTGGCTCTGCGAGTCTTGCTCCATTTGTTAATGCTAGCTTTAATACACGGTTTACCGAAACTAGTCCCCCGTGACAGTTAATTTCTATTACATCCTCACGAGTGAATGTTTTAGGTCCGCGCATTAATGACAGCATTACTTCCTCTACAACCTCATTTGTTTTTGGATCGACCAAATGTCCATAATGAATTGTATGTGAAGCCTTCGTTGTTAAACTTTTACCACCAGGCGATCTGAATATTTTATCTGCAATCGCTACTGCTTCGTCCCCACTTAAACGAACAATAGCAATAGCTCCTTCACCCATAGGTGTGGATATCGCAGCAATTGTATCGAACTCCATTTAATGACCTCCTTAACGTTATCCACATGTGGATAAATAAAACCGACCAATACTTACTAACACCTTAGACTAACATATTTTCTGCAAAATCTAAAGTAAGGATAATTTCCAATTGTGGATAATAAGAAAGCTCTACATTATAGCACGTATTTCGACAAGAATTGCAAATGCTTGAACATTCTTTCTAGATCATAGAAAAACTATTTTGCCAATGTAATTAAGGTGTCAATGAATAAAGTATGGCTCTTCGGCAAAACGAGTGGTTGGTTTCCATTCCGACTGAGCGCTTTCCTGGGAGCGTCCGATATTGGTCACGAAGGCGTTATCACAGGACGTGATGCCAGGCGGGACCTTGAGGCCAACACGATGTTGGTCACGAAGGCATTGTCACAGGACATGACGCACTTAGCCTTCGTTCCTTTAGCGGAGGAAGCGGCTCGACGCTCGCCCACAGGAAGCTCTGCTCTGCGCGAAAGCGAAGCGTCAGCGACAAAGCGAGTAGCCTGGAACGGAAATTACCCTCATCTGAAGCACCACAACATTCACAAAGATTCCCTTGACCATCTTGTTTTTCAACAACATAAAAAAGTCATTTTATCATGACGATAAAATGACTTTAGTTATGTCTGTATGTTTTTAGCGAAGTTTAATCGTTCTTTACAGGTTCAATTACTAAATAACGATTAGGCTCCGTTCCTTCTGAATATGTTTCAATATCAAAGCGGTTTGCCAATTGATTATGAATAATTTTTCTTTCGTACGACTGCATAGGTTCAAATGTCACACGCTGATTTAAGCACAGTGCTTTATCCGCCATGCGGTCTGCCAGTAACTCCAAAGCCACTTGACGACGCTCACGATAGTTTTCTACGTCTAATTTCACCATTAAGAACTGCTTGGCACTTTTATTTAACACAAGCTGTGTTAATTGCTGCAAGGAATTTAATGTTTGACCACGTTTCCCTATAAGCAGTGCAGCTTTCTCGCTTTTCAGTTGAAATATAACATATTTCCCTTCACGTGTCGTTTCAATTTCAAGATCATGAATACCCAATTGTTCAGCAATATTTACTAAATAAGCCTTTGCATCTTCAATCGGGTTTACTGAGGCTTCTTCTTCCTCTTTTTGATCCTCTACGACTTGTTGAACAGCTTCGAGATCACTTGGTTGTTCAGAAACTTGTGAACTTATTGTTTCAACACCATCTTTTACTGCTGGTTCGTCAAATTGAGCCATATTTTGCTGTTCAGCTTTTTCTGCCTCAATCGTTGGTCGAACATGTACTTCCTTTACTGTTACACGAACTTCTGCAGATCGTGCTCCAAAACCTAAAAATCCTTTTTTACCTTCTTGTAAAACTTCAACATCTACTTGTTCACGGGTTTTGCCAAGTTTCTGTAACGCCAATGAGATCGCTTCTTGTGTTGTTGCGCCTATTTGCGTAAGTTGTTTCACTTTTTAGCCCCTCCATTTTGAGCAGGTTGTGTTTTATCTTTTTCCCAAGGTTTATAAATATACAGGTTTTGCATAATCGAGATAATGTTTCCGATTACCCAGTATAGTGATAATGCTGCTGGTAATGCTATACCAAAAGAAATAATCATAATTGGCATAATGTACATCATTATTTTCATTTGAGGGTTATCCATCGCTGGACCCGTACGTAAAACTATAAATTGCATGATACCAGCAGTAATTGCTAATGCCGGTGCAGGATCTGCCAATGGGAAGATAAGGAAATTCCCTAAATCAAAAGTAGATGTAGCATTCATACGACTAATCGCATGATAGAAACCAATTAAAATTGGCATTTGAATGATTACAGGTAAACATCCAGCAAGTGGGTTAACACCTGACTCACTCATAAGCTTCATCATTTCTTGCTGATACTGTTGCTGTGTCTGTGCATCCTTAGAAGCGTACTTCTTCTGCAATTCCTTCAATTTCGGCTGAACTTCTTGCATTTTTTTAGCGTTCTTTGTTTGTTTAATCATCAATGGCAGAATTGCTAAACGAATGATAATCGTTACAACAATGATCCCCCATGCGTATGAACCAAGCAAATCAGCGAAGTATTTTATCACTGATACTAAAGGCCAAACAATGAATTCATTCCAGAAGCCTGTGCTGTCTTTGGAGATTGGTTCACTAAATTCTGTACAACCAGATAGTAGTAATGCTACTGATGCTAGCGACAAAATTACCCAAAGTTGTTTCTTCAACCTTCTTCCCCCTACAAATACTATTCACTTTTTCTAAAACTATATGCATTCTTCTTCTTTATTCATTGAAAGTTTCCTGCCACTGAATAAAGTTATCAGTTATTTTATCATGCATATAACGTTTCACTCTACTAATTATTCTAACAATGTACTTGAGATGTTACTAATTTTACATATATCCTTATGAAACAGTAGCAGAAAATACCCCTATGTGTATTTTCTGCTACTTTAAAACATACTTCTAAAATAAATGCTTCTCACCACTTTGGCTGTCCTCCGTATCACGCTTTCTTCAATACTTTCGCGATTCGTAGAACATGCTGTAAGCTTTGTTTCACTTCATGAAAATCCATAGTGGCCGCCGGTTGTCTGGCGATAATAACATAGTCCATATTTGGCTTTAGCTCATCCTTTAATTCATGAATGCTCTGCCTAATATAGCGTTTGATCTGGTTGCGTGTTACCGCATTCCCAAGCTTTTTACTAACCGATAAACCTACACGAAATTCTGTTTGTCCCTCTTTTTCAAATAAATAAACGACAAACTGACGATTAGCGAAAGATTTACCCTTTTTAAACACCTTTTGAAAATCATCGTTTTTTTTCACTCGTTGGCGTTTTTTCATTTCTTTCACCTGCTACTAGATAATTATCTTTTGATCCTCATTTCTAGGTTTACCAAAAATAAAGAAAAAAAAGACCACTGATGTGTCTCAGTGGACTTATTTTATGCTGATAATACTTTTCTTCCTTTACGACGACGTGCAGCAAGAACTTTACGGCCGTTTTTCGTGCTCATACGTGCGCGGAAACCGTGAACTTTACTGTGCTTACGTTTTTTTGGTTGGTAAGTACGTTTCATTTATATAGACACCTCCTGAATGAAAGTTGAGTTTTTCAACATACAGACCTGAACATTATATAAAGTAACTAGTTATTTTGTCAATGAATTTCATAAATTTCTTTCTTTAAGCGAGTCTATGTATATCTTTTACCGCTCTTCGCCAATATATGTACTTAAGCGCAGGTATTCCTATACGGTCTCAGATCTAACACTATCCATTCTCTCTATGCACTTTCGTATGAACCTAATTTTTATTTAAGAACAGACTTTAATATTTATCTTTTTTACTTAAATTAATTATCCACAGAGTACTTGTTTTTTTTACACAGAGTTGTGTATAGTATTTTTTGCATTATTTTTTATCCACAACATTTATCTACAGCTTTTTCACATAAGCAGATCCTGTGGACAACTCTAAAGTGTATAAATCAAAAGTATGTGGATAAGTTTCACAAACTATTGAAATGACTTTGTTTTTCTGATACGATATCTGTGCTTCACTTTGTTGAAAACTGAAATGAACATTTATTTTATCCACAACTGTTGATATGCTGTGGATAATTTTTATCACAGCCTTTGGTTAACTTTTATCCACAACTTGTGAGTTTGTGGACGAGTTGTAAAATGAACGTGTTTACCATTACTATAAATGCGCTTTTTTATTGCTGTACTTGTATTGAACTGTAAAGGAGATTAGCAGCTTGGAACATTTAGAAGAACTATGGAATAATGTCCTGGCTCAAGTTGAACAAAAAATTTCTAAACCAAGCTTCGAAACGTGGCTAAAGTCTACTAAACTACTTTCTTACAATGGAAGTGGTTCTACTGTGACCATTGCTGCGCCAAATTCGTTTGCTCGAGACTGGCTTGAAAATCATTATATTCATTTGATTACAGGTATATTAACGGAGCTTACAGGCGAAGACTTGCTTATTAAGTTTGTTGTTCAAAAAAACCAGGATTCGGACGATTTCGATCTGCCAGCGCCGATTATCCAAGCAAAAAATAACGATCATCATGATATTTCACCAGGGATGTTAAACCCGAAGTATACTTTTGATACGTTTGTTATTGGCTCTGGTAACCGCTTTGCTCACGCTGCATCGCTAGCTGTCGCAGAAGCGCCTGCAAAGGCTTATAACCCCTTTTTTATCTATGGGGGAGTAGGGCTTGGCAAAACACACTTAATGCACGCGATTGGTCATTATGTTTTAGAACATAATCCAAATGCAAAAGTTGTATATTTATCATCTGAAAAATTTACTAATGAATTTATTAACTCAATTCGAGATAATAAGGCACTTGATTTTCGCAATAAATACCGCAATGTAGATGTACTGCTAATTGATGATATTCAATTTCTAGCTGGGAAAGAATCAACTCAGGAAGAATTTTTCCACACTTTTAATACATTGCATGAAGAATCGAAACAAATTGTTATTTCCAGTGACCGTCCTCCTAAGGAAATCCCGACATTGGAAGATCGTTTACGCTCTCGATTCGAATGGGGACTAATTACAGATATTGCACCACCTGATTTGGAAACTCGTATCGCCATTCTTCGAAAAAAAGCAAAGGCTGATGGTCTAGAAGTGCCAAATGAAGTTATGCTCTATATTGCGAACCAGATTGACTCCAATATTCGGGAGCTTGAAGGTGCGCTTATTCGCGTCGTTGCCTACTCATCACTTGTTAACAAGGACATTAATGCAACTTTGGCTGCTGAAGCATTAAAAGATATTATCCCTAATTCGAAGCCACGAACTGTCACTATATTAGACATTCAAAATGCAGTAGGAGAGCATTTTAATATTCGTTTAGAGGACTTTGCCGCGAAAAAACGTACAAAGTTAATTGCCTTTCCACGTCAAGTCGCGATGTTTTTATCCCGCGAATTAACAGATTTTTCGCTGCCGAAAATTGGCGAAGAATTTGGTGGACGTGACCATACTACTGTTATTCATGCTCACGAAAAAATATCTTCTATGTTGAAAAATGACGTTCAGCTGCAACAAGATATTAAACAAATTCGAAGCATGCTAGGGAAATAATTCTGTGGACAACACAATCGTTTAATCACAAACTTATACACAGTCTATCTACATGTGGATAGACTGATTTTATTCACTTAAATACACTTATCCACAAATCCACAGGACCTATTACTATATCTTTTTTATTTTATATAAATAAATAATATAAATATGTGAGGGAAAACGAATGAAATTTGATATTTTACGTGACCGTTTATTAGAGGGTTTAAATGATGTCATGAAAGCTGTAAGTTCTAAAACAACTATTCCAATTTTAACGGGGATTAAAATCGATGTAACAAATGAGGGCATTCGCTTAACAGGTAGTGATGCTGATATTACAATTCAAACATTTATTCCAGTTGAAGAAGATGGTCAACAAATAATTCATATTACTGAAACAGGATCGATTGTTGTACAAGCTCGTATGTTCAATGAGATTGTACGTAAGTTACCAACAAATGAGGTTGAAATCCAAGTAACACCTGGTTTCCAAACTCATATCCGTTCAGGTAAATCTGAATTCCACTTAATTGGCTCAGATGCTGCTGAATATCCTTTATTACCCGAATTAACAGAGGATCAAAAATTTACTATTCCTGCAGATCTATTAAAGTCAATTATCCGTGAAACAGTATTCGCTGTTGCTACTTCGGAAAGTAGACCAGTGTTGACAGGTGTAAACTGGCAAATAAAAAACGAGACATTAATCTGTGTTGCAACAGATAGCCACCGTTTGGCAAGACGTAAAGTTCAACTAGATAGTTTACCTGAAGTTGAACATAGTGTTGTAATTCCTGGTAAAAGTTTAAATGAGTTAAATAAAGTTTTAGAGGATTCAACGAATCTTGTGCAAATTGTTATAACAAGTCAGCAAGTATTATTTAAAACTGGAGAAGTATTATTCTTCTCTCGTTTACTTGAAGGGAATTACCCAGATACAACACGTTTGATTCCTGAAGAATATCAAACAAATTTAACGATAAATGGTAAATCATTATTACAAGCAATCGATCGTGCATCTCTTGTTGCTCGTGGCGATCGTAATAATGTTGTACGTTTCGAGATTTTAGATAATCAAGCTGTTGAAGTTTCTTCTAATTCTCCAGAAATAGGTAAAGTACAAGAGGAAATTCCTGTCGAGTCATTAGAAGGGGAGAACTTAAAGATTTCTTTCAGTGCGAAATACATGATGGAAGCACTAAAAGCAATAGATGGTCAAGATGTGGTCATTCAATTCACAGGTGCAATGAGACCGTTTATTTTACGCTCTGTTCATGATGATGCTATTTTACAATTGATTTTACCTGTACGTACTTACTAATATTTAAACTATTTTCGTTGGGGAAAATAAAACTCCATGCTTTTAGGTTTTAATTGCTTTGGAAAACATTCGGATAGTCGCTAATTGCGGCTATCTTTTTTTACTTATGACGAATTTTTAGGTATGATAGAGAGATAGACAATCTGTATTTGGAGGGAAACACAGCTATGAAGGACGTTGAAATTGATGTAGAGTTTGTCACTTTAGGACAGCTTTTAAAAATGACCGATGCTATTAGCTCTGGTGGCATGGCAAAATGGTTTTTACACGAAAATGATGTATATGTAAATGGAGAAGTGGATGATCGCCGCGGTCGTAAATTACGTGACGGTGACATTGTAAATATTCCCGGATGTGGTCGATTCCGTATCGTTGGTACCGCTGGACAGTAGATTATGCATATAGAGCAATTAAAACTTACAAATTACCGTAATTATGATGCCTTAGCTTTAAACTTCTCTCCCAAAATTAATGTTTTTATTGGTGAAAATGCTCAAGGAAAAACAAATGTTATGGAATCTATTTACGTATTAGCGATGGCTAAATCCCACCGCACGACGAACGATAAAGAATTAATACGTTGGGATTCAGACTATGGTAAAATAGAAGGGGCCGTTCAAAAAAGGCATGGTATTTTACCGATTGAACTTACGATTACAAAAAAAGGCAAAAAAGGTAAGATAAATCACATAGAACAGAGTCGCCTCAGTCATTATATTGGCCAAATGAATGTCGTGATGTTTGCACCCGAAGATTTAAACGTTGTAAAGGGAAGTCCGCAAATACGGCGACGTTTTATTGATATGGAGATTGGGCAAATTTCGCCTGTCTATTTACATGATTTATTAACCTTTCAAAAAATTTTAAAACAACGTAATCATTTTTTAAAAATGAATCAAGGTAAGGCAATGCCAGATGACGTGATGTACGAGGTTTATAATGAACAATATATTCACGCAGCTACCCAAATTATTCGAAAAAGATTTCAATTTATGGATTTATTGCAGGAGTGGGCAGAGCCAATTCACGCAGGAATTTCACAAGGGAAGGAAACATTGGTTATTAAATACCGCACTGTAGCTGGTGTTGATAAAGAACATACTTCTAGTGAAATTGAAGGCTTCTTGCATAAAAAGCTTATAGAAGCTAAGGAGCGTGAATTTGACCGAGGTGTAACACTAGTTGGTCCACATCGAGACGATTTGCAGTTTTTGGTGAATGGCTATGATGTTCAGACATACGGTTCCCAAGGACAGCAACGTACAACCGCTCTTTCATTAAAACTTGCTGAAATCGAGTTAATTAAACAAGAAACAAATGAAACACCCATACTACTTTTAGATGATGTATTGTCGGAACTCGACGATTATCGTCAATCGCATTTATTAAATACCATTCAAGGTGAAGTTCAAACTTTTGTAACGACTACAAGTGTTGATGGAATTCATCATGAAACGATGGAGCATGCACAACTGTTTCACGTGAAACAAGGAGCGATTGAAGAAAGTTAGCCCGGGGAGTTTTTTAGATTACAAAAGAATGGTAATAGTCAGCTCGGTTGACTGTTCATTCATTTACACACAATGATGTTATGAAGGAGTAGATGAAAGCCGTGGCTA
>Ga0213822_1000240_pt1 | contig 49621 bp, 47 predicted proteins | sample MC6MC0908MG_FD_179872 | JGI IMG/M metagenome (GOLD analysis project Ga0213822, IMG submission 179872) | Enriched soil aggregate microbial communities from Iowa State University, Ames, United States - MC6-MC0908-MG | ecosystem: Environmental > Terrestrial > Soil > Unclassified | place: USA: Iowa... | reverse complement strand
CTTTATTTCAGAAAATCTAAAAAGCAAAGATTAAGTAGGGATAAATAACAAAATATGAAGGGACTATTGGTTTTTCCCAATAGTCCCTTTTTCTGATAAACTTATGCTATTTCATGCAGTTTAATAAAAAGAACACAATCGCCAACAAATCTCAAAGAAATTTATTATTATGATACACCTTTAGGTGCTGAGCTTAACGATATGTTAACATTTTGCTAACTCAATCCAATGAATAACGGTAAAATCCCGCAAAAGATGTTACACCTCAGATATTTCAAAACCTTGATTTACAGCACTTTCTGCACACAACGTTAAAGATATTACACACTCTCAGCTTACGAGCGGCATGATGTAATAAACATCATAGTTGTAATAAAGTTCAACAAATATAGCCTCTTAAGGAAGTATTCCTTAAGGGGTTATTTTTTTGCATCAAACATAAAGAATTAGCTATCTGTGTGTACTCTGCTTACTTAGCAATAAAATTCTCTTAATAAAGGTAAACGTATCTGTTGGAGGAAAAACGAAAACTGAAAAAGCTAAACTGCATCTGATGTGATTTAACCTTCGGGCAAGGCAGAGTCAAATTGGATAACGTATGTAATTATTGGTAATTTTCGTAAGTGGACATGAAATACATTCTTTTATCTCTTTGGTTAATGATTTTTCGCTCTATTACCGAACATTAGATATAAATAACAAAAAAATATTCGTGTTTTATGTTGCCAAAGAGAATCTTATTAACTATAATACTCTTATGAAAAAATTAAATTAAATACTTGTTAATCAAATAACATTTTTCTAAAAAATTGAAAGTGAGGCCGGACATGACACTACGTAGAATTCCTTATATCATCTTGGCTCCGGGAATGATTCTTTTAATTTTGTTCTTGGTGTTACCTCTTGTTTCCATCATTTTTCCAACGTTTTTTGATGGAGGATTCACTTTTGCGAATTATTTCTCGTTCTTCATGGATGAGTATAATTTAGGTATTTTTTGGCGGACGATAAAAATTTCCCTGATTGCGACCTTATTTTGTGTAGTGTTAGGAGTTCCGACTGCATACTACATTTCGCAAAGTCCGAAAAAATGGCGCGGCTTGTTAATGTCGATCACATTGTTTCCGTTGTTAACAAATTCGGTTGTGCGAAGTTTTGCTTGGATCACTATTTTGGGACAAGGCGGTATTATCAATAATACTTTAATGAAAATTGGCTTGATTTCTAAACCACTTACGCTGCTTTATACAGAATTTTCGATTACTGTTGGATCTGTGTATCTATTCTTACCTTTAATGGTTATTACTTTAGTAGGAATTTTGGAAAACATTGATTCAGAAATTATGGAGGCTGCAGAAACATTAGGTGCTAACCGCTTCATTGCTTTTATTAAGGTGATCTTGCCATTAAGTGTACCGGGGATTATTGTTGGCAGTATTTTAGTCTTCACAGGGAGCATGACAGCCTATACAACCCCACAATTATTAGGAGGTAACCGAAACATCATGTTAGCTACTTTCATGTATCAAAATGCGACTGCATTAGGGAACTGGAAAGGTGCAAGTGTGATTGCGATGATTATGATTGTAGCCACAGTAATCGTGATGAAGTTATTTGATTGGGTGGCTAAACGCATCGATAAAAGAGGTGAGGCAAGTGCGTAAAAATACAGGGTTAAAAATATTTGCAGGTTTAGTATTTGCGTTTTTATTAGTTCCGTTGCTCATTATTGTCGTAACCTCTTTTGGAACAAATTCAACGATCCAATTTCCAATCAAAGGCTTTACCCTTGAGTGGTATGGCAAGGTATTTTCTAATGAATCCTTTATGGACAGCTTCATTCTTAGTTTAGAAGTGGCATTTATAGGGACTCTCTTGGCGGTGATAGTTGGTGTTCCAGCTGCATATTCTCTTGCGCGCCACAATGTGTTAGGGCGTAATTGGATTAAGAGCTTTTTCCTTTCGCCAACGATTGTACCAGGTTTGGTAGTCGGATATGCTTTGTATCAATTTATAGTGATAAAGTTTCAATTTCCTATTATTCAAGGATTGTTATTGGGGCATTTCTTGATTTGCTTGCCTTACGTAATTCGTGTAGTTGGTTCAACGATCGAACAGTTGGATTTCTCGATTGAAGAAGTTTCGTGGACGTTGGGCTGTACAAAATTACAAACGTTTATCAAAGTAGTTTTACCTAACATTACTTCTGGAATTTTTGCTTCCTTCATGTTGGCATTCATTAATTCCTTTAACAATATTCCTGTGTCACAGTTTTTATCGGGTCCAGGTGTAACAATGCTTCCTACTAGTTTAATGAATTATATTGAATACAACTATGATCCATCTGTTTCTGCATTATCTGTTATCTTAATGCTTGGTACGATTGTTTTGATGTTTGTTATTGAAAAGACATTAGGTTTAGCAAGTATTTCATAGGAACATGCAGGATATTACAGCGAAGGGGATGAACGAACATAATGTCCTATGTTGAATTAAAAGATATTCGTGTGAGTTATGATAACAATACCGATATATTAAAAGATTTAAATTTATCCATTGAAAAAGGTGAGCTGGTTTCCTTATTAGGGCCGTCTGGCTGTGGGAAAACAACAACGTTACGTGTGATTGCAGGCTTAATTGAACCAAATGACGGAGAATTTCTAGTTGATAGTCAAAACTTAACAAAGGTGCCAGTTCATAAGCGTGAATTTGGCATGGTATTCCAAAGCTATGCCTTGTTTCCACATCTAACAATTAAGGAAAATGTTGCGTTCGGGTTGAAATTACGCAAGGAACAAAAGAATACGATTGACAAAAAAGTAACCGATATATTAGCGATTACAGGTTTAGAAGAACTGGCTGACCGCTATCCAAAACAACTTTCAGGCGGACAAAGACAACGTGTGGCTTTAGCGCGAGCCTTAGTTATCGAGCCCAAGTTATTATTATTAGATGAACCATTAAGTAATTTAGATGCTAAATTGCGTGTGACAATGCGGATCGAAATTAAACGGATCCAAAGTCAATTAGGAATTACATCTGTGTTTGTAACGCATGATCAAGAGGAATGTTTCTCCATTTCAGACAAAGTAGCTGTCATGAATAAAGGGGTAATCGAACAATTTGATACACCTGAAGAGATCTATAAAAATCCAAAAACTGAGTTCGTCGCTCGATTTATTGGCTTTGAAAATTTCTTTGGCTTAACACAAATAGAAGAAGGGATGTATAAGGCTGTTGACGGAACGCTTTTCCTAAGTACTCGTAAATGGGAAACAGGAAAACATACTGGAACAATTCGTCCAGACGATATCGATATTGTAGCAAGCACCGAAGCAAATACAAATAATACCTTGTCCGGTGTCATTAAAGTCCGTACCTTCTTAGGTAAGTCTTACCAATATGAGATAGAAACTTCTATTGGTACATTACTTGTCAATGAAGCTGATGATGTGATTTATCAAGTGGGAGACGCTGTCACATTATCAATTCCATCTCATAAACTCACCATTGTTTAAACAAAATTTAAAGGAGAGAAAAAAATGAAGAAACGATTAGGTTTAGTAAGTCTAACACTAGTAACTGCTAGTATCTTGGCTGCTTGTGGCGGCGGGAACGCTGTGAAGGAGAAACAAAAAACATTGGTCATCTCCACTTTTGGCTTAGAAGAAGATAAAATGAAAAAAGATGTCTTCAAACCATTTGAGGAAAAATACAACGTAAAAATTGTGTTAGAAACTGGTACAAGCTCTGAGCGTTTTACAAAATTGAAAAGTAACCCTAACTCAACTGTTGACGTTATTGAATTGTCTCAATCAAATGCGGCTGAAGGTAAAATAGGGGACTTGTTTGAAAAAATTGACAGCTCGAAAATTCCTAATACGGAAAAGTTAATCGATAGTGCGAAGGAATTATCTGCAGATGGTTCGGGTCCGGCATATACGTTGAACAGTATCGGGATTATCTACAATAAAAAGGCAGCAGGTAAGGAAATCAAGGAATGGGCTGATCTATGGGATCCTTCTTTGAAAGGAAAAATCTCAATTCCTGATATTACTTCAACTTTTGGTCCAGCAATGCTTTATTTAGCAAGTAAGCATGAGAATGTTGATATTACAGCTGATAATGGAAAAGCAGCCTTTAAAGGAATCACTGATTTAGCTCCAAACGTTGTAAAAACGTATAGCAAATCTTCAGATTTAGCTAACATGTTCCAATCGGGAGAAATTGTCGCTGCGGTTGTTGGTGACTTTGCTGTTCCAATGATTACTCAATCAAATCCAGATGTAGCATATATTGTCCCAGAATCAGGAACATACGCAAACTTCAACACAATCAACATTAACAAAAACTCTAAAAATAAAGACTTAGCTAATAAATACATTGACTGGAGATTAAGCAAAGAAGTCCAAGAAAAAACGGCTGTGTCTCTAAATGAAGCTCCAACAAACAAAGAAGTAGTATTGGACGAAGAAACAGCAAAGAACAAAACTTACGGCGCAGTTGCCGAACGCACAAACAAAGTTGATCCACTATTCGTAAATAAAAACCTCGAAGCTTGGATTAATCAATGGAATAGAATTCTGAATAAATAAAAACGGTTTAAAGAGAAGGCCTAAGGATAAATCTTGGCCTTTTTCTCATTAGCAATTACGTAAGATGGAGGGATAAAAGATATGAAAGTCGATTTAGCGATTATAAATGGACAGGTTTTCAACACTTTCACAAAAAAGTTTGAAAAGAAAAATGTTACGATTACAGATGACAAATTTTATTATATTACGGCTGAAGAATTTGAGAATTTGGAGGCTAATAAAGTTGTGGATGCAACAAATCAATATTTAGTTCCAGGGTTAATGGATATTCATATGCATATTGAAAGCTCGATGACTTCCCCAGCTATTTTTTCTAAGGCTGCGTTAACGCATGGTGTGACAACGGTTGTGGCCGATGCACATGAGATTGCCAACGTGTTTGGGATGGAAGGGCTGGAGACGTTCTTTTCTCAGCCTAGTGTAATGGATATTTTCTATGCGATTCCTTCGTCTGTTCCTTCGACGACACCAGAACTTGAAACCACAGGCGGCTATATTGGTGTTGAAGAAGTGAAGCAGCTTCTGCAGCATCCGAAGGTGATTGCTTTAGGTGAAGCTATGAACTTCAATGGTATCGTTAATGAACCGGATTCATTGATTCGCCAAATATTGCAGGCGGTTCAAACGGAGCGGCCATTTATGCCTTTAGAAGGCCATATACCAAGGGTTTCGGGAGTAGAATTAAGCAAATTTTTATATGCGGGTTTAACGGCTGATCATACCCATCAGACGCCTGAATCGATTTATGAGAAGATCACAAATGGGATATTTTTAGAGTTACAAAAGAAATCGATTACGCCGGAAAATATCCGTGTGATTGTTGAAAATAATTTCTATGAATATGTGTCAATCATTACAGACGATATAATGGCGGATGACTTGTTGGAGGGACACTTGAATGCGAACGTTCGTTTAGCGATTTTCTGCGGTATGCCAGTAGAACAAGCTATATACTGTACTACGTATACACCTGCTAGACGAATGGGATTCCAGGACCGTGGTGCGATTGCCTCAGGCTTCAAAGCTGACTTTTTATTGCTGGATGACGTTGAAAGCTTAGATATTGCAGCTGTATATAAGGACGGAAAAATCGTGCACGAACGAGGAAATGACATCGGTTATCCCGTTGAAAAACCAAATTTCCCTCCGCATTTTTACGAATCAATCCAATGCCGTGCCTTAATATCCGATGATTTACGAATTAAGGTAAATGCATCTGAAAAGGCTGTGGTCAACGTTATAAAAATTTCGGAAGTTGGTACATTTACCGAACATGTCCAGCGGGAGGTTAGCGTTGTAGATGGGTGTTTAAATTGGGAGAATAGCGGCCTAGCCTTGATTGTTGTAATGGAGCGGTATGGGAAAACAGGCAACATCGGTTACGGATTTGTTGAAAATGCGTTAGTTGAAACAGGAGCTGTCGCCACAACTTGGGCACATGACCATCATAATTTAATGGTGATGGGAACGAGCGCGGTGGATATAATAGCTGCACAAAAACAATTAGTAGACATCCAAGGTGGCTATGTGGTTACACAAGCTGGAAAGGTAACAGCGGTTTGCCCATTGCCAGTTGGCGGCATTATCAGCGATGCACCGATACAAGAACTAGGCGCACAATTAAAGGAAGTTCGTCAAGCGATGATTGCGTTAGGCTATCGCAACAGCAATGAAATTATGTCCTTTTCGACACTTTCATTGCCAGTTTCACCTGTTATCAAAATTACCGACAAAGGTATGATGAATGTCCGTTCGCAAATGATGATTCCTTTAGTTGAAGGTGAAAAGAGTTGAAAATAGTAATCAAAAATGCTTGGATTTTAACGATGAATGAGCATATGGAACAATTTCGCAATGGCTATTTAGTAGCAGATGAGAAAATTGTAGAAGTTGGTCCAATGGATTTACTGCCAAAGGGTATTACATATGATCAATGCATTGATGCCAAAGGTGCGATTTTATTACCTGGCATGGTCAATACGCATACCCATATTGGCATGATTCCGTTTCGTTCTTTAGGTGATGATTATCCAGATCGTTTACGCCGCTTCTTATTTCCATTAGAAAATGAATGTATGAATGAAGAGCTTGTCTTCACGAGCGGAAGATATGCCATTGCTGAAATGCAACTTGCAGGTGTGACGACATTCTTTGATATGTATTATTTTGAACATCAATTGGCAATAGCGGCAGAGGAAATGCAAGCCCGAGCCCTTTTAGCTGAGACAGTAATTGATTCGGTAACGGTTGACGTGCCGGAGCCAATGGGTGGCTTACAATATGCTGAAAGTTTTCTGCCGAAATGGCAGGGAACTAAAAGAATTCAAGCATCCATTGCACCGCATGCCCCATATTCTAATACCATTGAAGTACTTCAGCAGGCAGATGTTTTATCTGAAAAGTACAATGTGTCGTGGATGATGCATGTCAGTGAAATGGATTTTGAAATGGAAAAATTTCGGAAAGAACGCAATCAAACCCCAATTGAATTTTTAGAGGATATTGGTGTATTAAGTCCAAGGCTTGTGGCGGCGCACTGTATTCATTTGACCGATCATGATATTGAGCTATTACAGAAGTATGATGTGAAGGTGGCCCATTGTATCGGTGCCAATACGAAATCTGCCAAAGGTGTAGCCCGAGTACGGGATTTATTGTTTGCTGGTGTAACGGTTGGGTTAGGAACAGATGGGCCAAGCAGCGGGAATACGCTGGATTTATTTAGCCAAATGCGATTGTTTGCCAATTTCCATAAAACTTTTTTACGGGATCGTAGTGCATTCCCAGCTGAAGCGATTGTAAAGCTTGCGACCATTGAGGGAGCGAAAGTTTTAGGGATGGAGGATGAAATTGGCTCTATCGTGGCAGGGAAACAAGCTGATTTCATCCTCATAGAGACCGATTCGGTCAATATGTTTCCCATTTTTGATCCGTATTCTGCTTTAGTGTACTCTGCAAATGCTAGCAATGTAAGAGACGTATTCATTGCTGGAAAGCAAGTCGTGGCAGGAAAAAAATTAGTGGATTTTGATGTAACGCAATTAAGAGCAGAGCTTGCTGCAGCCATGGAACAATGTGGATTTAAAAGAAAAGCATTGAAAGCAATGGAGAAATAGTAGAGATTAGAAGTAGTCATGTAAAAAACTAGCAAAAACCACTCCCTAAAATTAGGGAGTGGTTTTTTGTGTTATTAAAATTTGCGTATCAAGACTATTTGGATGACAGACGTTTCAAGGACACAACCTAGACGAATATTAAAAATTAAGAAATGCTTTTAGGGAAATTTGTGGCCTTTTGCATTGAGAATCAAACTAAAAAAATGGACTAATAATGTTCACAAGTATGACATTGTTTAAATAAATCCTCATTTTCACCATCACTATAAACTTTCGACCAACTACAAATATTCTCTAAAATTTGTACTAACGACTGACCCTTATCTGTCAAAGAATATTCGACTCTTGGTAGAATCTCATTGTCCTCATTGTACTGTCTACGATTTATTAACTTATTTGCTATCATTTCCTTTAATGTTGTTGCAAGAACGGTGTCTGTAACATCGATAAGTTCATTTTTTAAATCGGTATACCTCAACGTCTTATAGAATGATAAAACACAGATAATTCTTGTATTCCATTTTCCCCTGATCATATTTAATGCATGTTCTAAAGGACAACGAATGGTTGCGTTCAGTTTGCGTTGGTACATTACTTTCACATTTCCTTTCAATATTCTAAGTTGCTATTCAAATATAATACAATACCTTGAGTAGGAAAGCGATCAATAAATCTATTAGTAACGAATGAATTGCTGGGTATGTAAAGTATTGATATATCAAGGTTTCTTGAATTTCTAATGTTTTCTTGTGATTTGTAATTTTAAAATATGGGCACCAAACATCCCAAAAAAAGAGGGTGTCTAGAAAAGACATCCCTACTTAAAAATCGTTTTATTTTAATCCGCTAAAGAAGGTTTCAACTTCTTCCTGCGTTTTACGATCTTTGCTTACAAAGCGGCCTAATTCCTTGCCATTATCAAAAGCAATAAAGCTTGGAATTCCAAATACATCAAGCTGCTGACATAAGTCGATAAATTCATCGCGATCTACACGAACAAAAGTATAATCATTAAATTTTGATTCTACTTCCGGCATAAACGTTTCTACAAACCTGCAATCAGGACAATAGCCCGCTGAGAAAACAAATAAATGCTTCCCTTCATTTTTTAACTGTTCAAACTTCTCCATAGATTCTAAGTTTTTCATGCTCTTTATCTCCTCATATCGTGAGTTTAAAATTCTCTTTCGAGGTTATTTTTCAGTTAGTTGGATGTTCCCCCCTAACTGGGAATCCAAATGTTATTGTTTAGAATGTCATAAGTTGTTACGACTGTCACATTTTTATGTTTTTATTCTTTTAGGTCAAAATCACATTCTTTAAGAGGAACGACTTTTGTCTTTTTAATGATTTTATAGCCAAACCATAAAAGGAGAAAGGCAGGAATACTAATATACGTTGATACTATTTCCACCCAACCATGATCATTAATCAATACGACTTGTCCAAATACGAAGATAACCAGGAATAATATAGTAATAATCGGTCCAAAAGGGAACCATTTAGCCTTGTACGGTAATTGACTTAAATCTCTGCCTTGGGCAATATATGCCTTACGGAAACGGTAATGACTTACCGCAATCCCCAGCCATTTGATAAACCCTGTCATGGCAGAGGCGTTCATTAGCCAAAGAAAGACAGAGCCGCTGCCGAACAAAGAAGATAAAAACGCAGAAACCCCTATGATTGAAGTGAAAAGTAACGCAAGCATTGGAACTCCACGCGAGTTGAGTTTAGCAAAGATGTGCGGTGCTTTTCCTTCTTTTGCTAATGCCCAAAGCATACGGGAAGAACCATACATGGCAGAGTTTGCTGCCGATAAAACAGATGTTAACAGCACAGCGTTCATTGCGGAGGCAGCAAATGCTAATCCAGCTCTTTTAAAGACTAGTGTGAAAGGGCTGATGGAAACATTTTCTATACCTGTTTTTAGTAAATTTGGATCTGTGTAAGGGATAATCAAACCGACAACTAAAATGGTAAGCACATAGAATATAAGTATTCTCCAAAAAATAGTTCGAATCGCTTTCGGCACATTTTTAGCCGGATCTTTTGTTTCACCGGCAGCAGTTGCCACTACCTCTGTGCCTTGGAAGGCAAAACCGGCTACGAGGATCACACTAAAGATTGAAAGCATCCCGCCATGAAAAGGCGCATCACCACGTGTAAAGTTACCAAAACCAACTGCATGTCCTCCCATGATTCCAAAAATCATGGCAACACCTACAACAAGAAATATAATGATTGCCAGGACTTTAATACTGGCAAACCAGTATTCGCTTTCACCATAGCCCTTGACAGATAAAATATTTAGTACTAACAATAAGACCAAAGCCAATCCACTCCACAAAAGTGAAGATGAGTTTGGGAACCAATAGTGCATGATCATAGAGGCGGCAGTTAAGTCGGCCGGTAGTGTAATCGCAGTGGTATACCAATAATTCCATCCTAAAGCAAACCCAAAAGCGGGATCAACAAACTTTGTTGCATGTGTTTCAAACGATCCTGATACTGGCATAAACGAGGCCATCTCACCTAGACTAGTCATAACAAAATACACCATTGCTCCTACCAGGATGTATGCTACAAGTGCACCTCCTGGTCCCGCAGTGCTGATGGCTGACCCGCTGGATACAAACAACCCGGTTCCAATTGCACCACCGATGGCCATCATCGTTAAATGCCGTGCTTGAAGACTTCGTTGTAATCCTGTTTCTTTCTTTACGGCAGGATCATTGAAGGTACTTAACTCTTTTTCCGATTTTCCCATATAAGTAGCTCCTTATTATTTAATAAATGAAATTTGTTTAAAAACCAGATTGACGATAATTTTCACTTATTTGTTTCAACGCACGTTCCAGTAAAGATTTTGTACAAGCAATATTTACTCTTGCTTACCCCTCATTTCTCTAAAATTACGGCGAATGCGTTTACATTTTTGTGCAAATCGTTACTATTATACAACAAAGATTTTTAGAGTCTGCTGGACATATCCCAGAATATGTCCAAGGAACAGACCCTTTTAAACGGCTCCATACAACATATTAATCTTTTCATCCGTCCATCCAAAAATTCCACCTGTGTGTATATAAACAATATGTATTGGCTTTTTTGGAAGCTTCCATTTTTAAGTTCTAATCCTTATAGTACTTTTTTCCGTAATGCCGATGCGGCTTTTACATGATCTAATGCCTTGTGTAAATCATTAAGAAGGTCATCTTTATCTTCAATCCCGCAGCTTAGGCGAACTAACCCGTCGGTCACCCCTAATTCAATTCGTCCTTTTTCAGGGATTACGGCATGAGACATGGTGAACGGATAGGATAAAATGGATTCTACCCCGCCTAAACTCACGGCGACTATCGGAAGGGTCACATGGGCGAAAAAGTCTTTTACATTTTCATAGTTTCCTAAATCAAACGTCAGGACAGCCCCTCCACTGCTTGCTTGGGAATAATGGATCTTTCTCCCTTTGTGATGTTCAAGACCAGGGTAATAGACAGCATTCACCTTACTATGTTTTTGGAGCTCTTTCGCAATATATGCCGCATTTTCTACTTCCTTTTCCATACGGACTTTCATTGTCTTGATTCCTCTTAAAGTTAACCAACAATCATATGGGGAAAGCATACTACCAAGCATTTTTTGTGTTTTGTATAACGTGTCAGCAATCTCTTGGTCGTTGGTCACAACCATTCCGGCGGTTACATCACTATGGCCGTTAATAAATTTTGTCGCACTATGGATTACAATATCGACTCCGAGTTTAATCGGATTTTGGAAAATTGGCGTCATAAACGTATTGTCAATAATGGTCAGTAGATTGTGTTGTTTTGCTAATTTTACAACACCTCTTATATCGGTTATCGTTAACAACGGATTAGAAGGTGTCTCGATATAAATTCCTTTTGTATTTTTCTTGATTGCTTTCTTCCATGAATCGAGATCCGTTTCGTCCACGAAAGTGTATTCGATTCCGTATCTTGGAAACATCTCGGTTACAAGCTGATAAGCCCCTCCATAGATATCTTTGCATAAGATTAAGTGATCACCTTGTGAAAAATTAAGAAGCACTGCAGAAATCGCTGCCATACCGGATGAAAAGGCATATCCATATTTAGCATATTCTAAACAGGCAATCGTTTCCTCTAAAGCCTTTCTTGTGGGATTGCCAAATCGAGTATAGGTAAACTCTTGTGATTCTGTAAATTGAGCTTGATGAAAGGTGGAGGCTTGATAAATAGGTACGGATGAACTTCCGGTATGCGGATCAATCAACGGCCCACCGTGAATTAATTTTGTATCTAGCTGCATCTACCCCACTCCTTTTTATTTATCAAGTACTGCAATAACCTCAATCTCAACTAAAGCATTTTTTGGCAGTTTTTCTACTGCAACAGCCGTTCTTCCAGGGTAAGGAGAAACAAAAAATTCTTTATATACTTCATTCATAGCACTGAAATCATTCATATCATTTAAATAGACAGTCGTTTTTATGACGTTATCCATCGTGCAGCCATTTTCTTCGAGGATTGCTTTGACATTTAATAAAGATTGTCTTGTTTGATCTTCAATTTTATCACTCGGAAATTCGTTTGTTTCTGGATTAATTGGAAGTTGTCCAGACGTAAATATTAAATTGCCTGTTTTACGAAATGCTGAATAAGGGCCAATTGCCTCTGGATATTTTTTCATTTAAAACACTCCTTAATAATTTTTTATTATCATGATAATATTATATTATCATGAAATCCTAATATCAATAAAATTTTATCATGATTAGAAATTTTTTTAATCATAAGGATATCTAATGAAAGCGTTTAATTTTTTGCTGAAATGTATAGCCAAAATTCCATGGTTATACTTTTTACATATATGAATCCTTGGTATTATTTTGTTGAACCGCTTTATTGATCTGGAAAATGTATTCAATAATTGTTAAACTTTTAAGGTGAATAGATTTATCTTTTTACCTATTTCTACATTGATTTATCATGAGAAATTATAAGAATTTATTATTTTTATGGGGAGTTCACTATGAATAAGAAAGTTAAGAATAAGGAAATTATTGATCACTACAAAAAACTGGTAGAATTTTTAGGGAAAGTCCTTGGAGAAAACTATGAGGTTATTTTACACATTATCGAGAAAGGCAATTCCTATGTTGGAGCCATCGCAAATAATCATATCAGCGGTCGAACGGTTAATGCACCATTAACAGGACTTGCTCTTAAAATGATGAAAGACAAAACGTTTCTAGATAACGACTATATAACAAACTACAAAGGTGTTACTAAATTAGGTGGAGAAATTCGAGGTTCTACTCATTTTATTAAAGATGAAAATAAAGAATTAATTGGAATGCTTTGTATTAATTTTGATTCAAGTAAGCATAAAAAAATTGCCATTGACATTATGGATTTAGTTCAGACACAACTAAACATGATAAGCCCAGCTTTAGATGAAACGTCTATTTCTAAAAAAGAAAAAATAATAGAACAACCTGATCATGAATTTATCGAATATTTTTCAGATTCAATTGATGAGGTTGTAAAGTCGATCGTTGACCCCTCTCTTTTAAATCCAAATATCATTCTTAGACAGGAACAAAAAATAGAAATAATAAAACAGTTACACAAGAAAGGAATATTCCAATTAAAAGGTGCCGTATCCCAAGTCGCCGAGTTATTGAATATATCTGAACCTAGTATATACAGATATTTAAAAATAATTGATAAGGATAAAAAGTAAAAGGGACTACATTTACATTGACTTTACTTATTTAATTAGAGCCTCTTCGTTAAACAAGACGAAGAGGCTCAATTTTTTTCTTTAGTTTCTTTTAATTTACCTTGGACTTTCTTCCTGCCTGATTTCCGATTCACCCGAAAGTTTCCTTGTTTACTTTGATACCTTGCGTAGGATAGCGACCAATAAATTTATTAGTAACTAATAAATTGCTGGGTTTGTTGAGCTATACTAAACACCCTGATATACTAAGACCGCTTCTATTGATCACATAGAAATATATACAAGGAGGCATGTACAGTTGGAAGTAAAAACATAGTTTCAGTCTAGGATCGAATCGACTTCCACAACAGACTAGCGGCATCAAAAGTTTATACAGACTACGGAGAACCTCTCCTAATAACAATCGAAAGTCCTTAACAAAGACTTTGCTTATTTGAAATAAGAGCGTTTTAGGTTTGTTGTAGTTTGCAGAAGTAAAAATGTTAGTATCGGAGGAACAGGAATGAGTATTAAACTTGACCGAAGAACCTTCCTCAAATTATCCGGAGGTGCTGCAGGAACGGTGGCAGTCTCAGGTGCGTGGGAAGTTCTCACAAACGAACAATTAGCTTCAGCGGTCACTACTGACGAGGGTACAAAAGTTGTTCCTGTATTATGTAATCACAACTGCGGGGGCCGTTGTCAGATCAAAGCCCATGTAAAAGATGGTGTAGTTGTTAAAATTACAACGGATGATAGACCGGACTTGGAAAATAACCCACAGTTACGTGCTTGTCTTAAAGGACGTGCAACCCGTAACCGAATTTATCATCCAGACCGCTTGAAATACCCTATGAAGAGAGTGGGTAAACGCGGTGAAGGTAAGTTTAAGAGAATTACTTGGGATGAGGCAACAGACCTTATAGCCAAAAATCTCAAAAAAATAGTAGATCAATACGGACCACACTCAGTTTATGTTAATTATGCCACCGGGGACGAAGGAGCCATGGCCGGAAGGACTAGTGCCAAGCGGTTAATGAATCTGATGGGTGGTTATCTGGGCTATTATGGTTCTTATAGTTCCGCCTGCTTAAAATACACCGCTCCCTTCGTGACGGGATACCGGGATACAAATACTTATCAAACTTTGCATCATTCAAAACTTATTATTTTAAGTGGATTTAATCCAGCTGAAACTGTCTTTGAGACGAATTCAAACTACTATCTGGCAAAAGCGAAAAAGGCCGGTGCCAAAGTTATTGTAATCGATCCTCGTTATACTGAATCTGCTGCAACGTTTGGGGATCAGTGGATTCCAATCGTTCCAGCAACCGATACGGCTTTATTTTCCGCTATGGCTTATGTCATGATTACAGAAAATTTACATGATCAAGCTTTCTTAGATAAATATACAATCGGCTTTGATGAAGAGCATATGCCTGAAGGAGTTCCAGCGGGGAATTCTTATAAAAGTTATATTTTAGGAACTACAGATGGAAAGCCGAAGACTCCTGAGTGGGCTGCTGCGATAACAGGAATTGATGCCAATACGATCATAAATCTGGCAAGAGAGTATGCGACAACAAAACCTGCTCAGTTGTTGCAAGGTCTTGGCCCACAGCGTCACGCACAAGGTGAATCTTCTACACGTGCTGGTATTGTTCTTGCCGCAATGACAGGAAGCATTGGAATTCTCGGCGGCGGCTGGGGCGGCGGCGAAGGTGGCCGTAAATTAGGATTAGATGTCGGTGAATTACCTACAGGAGACAATCCTGTGGAAACACAAATCTCCGTGTTCATGTGGACGGATGCTGTGGTTCGAGGAACCGAGATGACTGAAAAAGACGGAGTTCAGAATGGTCCGTTGAAGAGCAATCTTAAGTTCATGTGGAATTTAGGCAGCAACACGTTAGTCAATCAGCACGCGGATATTAATAAAACGATTAAAATCCTAGAAGACGAAAGTAAACTAGAATATATCGTAGTATCGGATCAATTTATGACACCAAGTGCGAAGTATGCCGATATTCTCTTGCCGTCTGATCACGCCTTTGAACGGTATGACTTTGGCTTCCCATGGACAGGTGAAGAGTATATTCTGTTTGGCAATAAGGCCGTTGAACCACCAGGTGAATGTAAGCACGATTACTGGTGGATGAGTAAAGTAGCTGAGAAACTGGGCCTTGGGGAGAAGTTTACCGAAGGAAAGACCCAAGAGGATTGGATGAAACAGCTGGTTGCGGATGCACAGAAAGCAGATTCTCAATTCCCAAGCTGGGAAGAACTTAAGAAGAAGGGCCTCTATCGAAAAGATACCATAGAATACGTCGCATTCGAAAAAGAGATTAAAGATCCAGCCAACAATCCATTCAAAACCCCATCAGGGAAAATTGAGATTTTTTCAAAAACTCTCTTTGATATGAAAAACGATGAAATTCCTGGGGTTCCTAAATACACGCCTGCCGCAGAGGGGCCAGAGGATCCGCTCAAAGAAAAATATCCGCTCCAGTGTTTTGGACCACATATTAAAAGGCGTACCCATTCAACTTGGGATGAAACACCGTGGATGGAAGAGGCTGAGCCGCAAACGATGTGGATTAACCCAGAAGATGCTCAAGCTCGCGGACTGCATGATGGAGATAAGGCCAAAGTGTACAATGACCGTGGAGCGCTTGTGATCCCTGTTCATATCACCAAGAGAATTCGTCCGGGGGTTGTCTCTATTCCTCAAGGAGCTTGGTATACTCCTGACGATAAAGGAGTATGTCAAAGAGGATGTATTAATATTCTTACAAGTCAACGTCCTACACCTCTTGCACATGGTAACGGTCAACATACTAACTTGGTACAAGTTAAGAAACTTTAAAAGAGGAGGGGAAAGTCGTGGCGAAAGACCAGAAGGCGTTTTACGTCGATACAACCAAATGCATCAATTGTAAAACTTGTGAAATCGCTTGTAAAGATATCAACAATGCTGCTTTGGGACAACGGATTCGTAAAGTGAGAAGCTTTGAGGTAGGAGAGTACCCTAATATCTTTGTATATAACATTTCCATGTCTTGCAACCATTGTGAAGATCCACAATGTGTAAAAGCCTGCCCAGCAGGGGCATACACCAAGCGTGAAGATGGTATAGTTGTGCATAATCCAGATGTCTGTATTGGATGCCGTTATTGTACTTGGGCATGCCCGTATGGGGCTCCACAGTTTGACGAAGAAGTGGGTAAGGTGAGAAAGTGTAACATGTGTATTGATAATGTGGAAGAAGGAGAGCTTCCAGCTTGTGTAAGTGCATGCCCAACGCGTGCCATTGAAGTTGGAATGTTGTCTGATTTTGAAAATCGGCCAGGTTCTACAATTTCGATTCACAACCTTCCTTCACCTAATATCTCAAAACCTTCAACCCGCTACAAAGTAAAACCTGAAGCAATGAAGCGTTAAGAAAGGTGGAATTTTTTTATGGAATGGCCCTTGGTAATATTTACAATCGCTTTACAGTTAGCATGTGGTTTGGCATTGGCTGTCACATTAATTGACAAAAAAAGTCGATCCGTAACCCCAAAGATGGTCCGTATTCTAGGGATTGCAATATTTCCTTTGACTGCCGTTGGAATTTTATCATCGCTTCTGCATTTAGGAAATCCATTGCACGCAGCGAACTCCTTGCGACATTTGGGAGTTTCTTGGTTAAGTCGTGAAATACTCTTTTCTGGAATCTTTGCGTTTGCTGCACTTATATATAGCTATTTTTGGTTCAAAGAACGACAATCGAACCGGGTTCTTCTTGGTTCCATTACGACAATTCTTGGTTTCATATCAATTGTCTCTAGTTCAATGATCTATCTTCTTCCCTCGCAGGCAGCATGGAATTCCGGTTGGGTTCCAATGTCGTTTTTGGGGACAACCCTTCTCTTAGGGGCTTTTGGGGCACTTGTTTTGGGAAATTTAGGTGTCGGTCATAAATCCTCAAGAACATTAGTTTGTCTTTCGGTTTTCGGTGGATTAGCTCTTATCGTTTCTGCGGTATGGATGCTTTCCGGTCTTGGACAGGTCGTTGAGGATGAGGTAGCAACTCAAAGGCTGCAGAGAGCCTTACATCTTATTACCAATCAATATGCTACTTGGTTTGGCTTATATGTTTTACTAGCCTGTGTATTACCTTTTACAGTGATGTTCAAGTATTGGAATGGGACTCAGGTCTCCGGCTCGAACGAAGCGCCAGTTGCGACTGCGAAAGGAACCATTTCAAGCATCTATACAATGCTCTTTATTGCTGTTTTGATAGGTACGGTTATTGGACGAGCATTGATGTATGTTGTAGGAGTAGGAACATTACCACCATTCTAATACTAATGCTTACAATTTAAAATTTTACTAAGGGGGGGTTGCTATGGAAAGAATTCATTTCGTTTGCAACAACCCCTTCTTCTATTAGTTAAGTATGGAGTGCCTTTCTTACCTGTATTATAGCTTTCTTTTCGTAATAATGTAAAAATGACATAAATAAATCAATTTGTATTTTTATAGAATCTCTAAAATATATTACTTTTGAACGGAGTGGAATTTGTGGGGCTATTGGATAAATGGATAGAGAGTCTTGATTATCAATATGAAGTGTTAACATCATGTACTCGAAATAAAAGTCCTCGTTCCACTTGTCAAAGATGTCTCGAGGTTTGCGAAAATAATGCTATCATTCTTGAAAATAATCGTCCTATCATCCAGAGAAATAAGTGTGCTGAATGTGGTAATTGTATTGCGGCTTGCCCAGTTCAAGCAGTTGCAGGTATTTTTCCAAATAGAGAGGTTTTCCAAAATAAACTTTTAGTTTCAAATAAACCCTTACCTTCCGTTAAGGAAATGCTGGTACTTTACAAAAAAGGTGTCCGAGAAATAGTTTGTGAGGATTCTTCGTTAACAGGCTCTTTGAATGAGAGAGTAGAAGCAGTAAACTTGATTCTAAATCAACTAGGTGAAGAGACTTTCTTTATTTTAAATAATGCCTTTGAAAAAACAGAAGAAGTGTATTCCCGACGAGAGATTTTTTCTCTATGGAAAAGGGAAAGCCAATCTTTAATGAAACAAGTAACCCCTGCAAAATGGCGATTTAATCATAAACAATTAGATGTAACAAAATATTATTCAAATCATCAATTTACAAATATATCAATAAATCTAGACAAATGTACATTATGTAAAGCCTGTGAACTTCTTTGTGAGAAAAAATGTTTTAGCATAACGGAGACTAGCTTTTCTATTACTGCACAAGCTTGTTTTTCCTGTCGGTTATGTGTGGATATATGTCCGGAAAATGCTATCTGGTTAGAAGAACGCATATCTGCAGTAAAAGATATCCATTATCCTATTTATAAGAAACAGTGCTGTATTTGTCAGAAACCGTTTGAAACAATACGGGAGAACGAAGAACAATGTGTCTCATGTACAAAACGAAAAGGATTTCTTTCTTTCTAATAAACAGGGAATTGGGAAATGTATCCTTTAATCAATTATGAATATAAGGAGGAGTGTTATTATGTTTTCCAATATTGGGATTCCGGGATTAATCTTGATTTTAGTACTTGCTCTTATCATTTTTGGTCCTAAAAAACTTCCAGAATTAGGACGTGCTGTAGGACAAACATTAAGGGAATTTAAGAAATCCACAAATGGTTTAATCGAAGATGATGAAGAAAAAGAGGCAGTTTCTACATCTTCACAAGATAATAAAACTGCAATCAAGGAAACGACTTCAGCTACTCTAGATAAAAAATAAATGAATTTTAAAAATAAATTATCAATATTGACTAGTAATTAATAAGACGTAAAGCTCTTTTTAGGTCTTTTCATTTGAATCCACTTAGTATAGCTAGAAGTGACGTTATGAGGTGAACATACATGCTGGAGAAAAGAACACCGTTACAAATTAATCAGGCGATAAAAAAAATAATGGAGCATACCATTGAAGGGAAAACTGAGGTAGTTTCTATTACAGAATGTGATCAAAGGTATTTGGGAAAAGATATCCTTGCCACTAATGATGTGCCACTATTCACACGCTCAGCATTTGATGGCTATGCCCTTCGATCAATTGATACTGCAGATGCTTCGTCCAATCAGCCAATCGAATTAAAAGTATTGGAAGAACTAGGAGCTGGGATGGTGGCTAAGAAGGATTTAGGACCTTTTGAAACGACAAGAATCATGACTGGTACAATGGTCCCTACAGGTTGTGATGCCATAATTATGCTCGAAGCTGTGAAAGAAGTAGAAAAAAACGGTGAAAAATATATCGTCATCAAGCGCAAAGTAAAAGAGGGAGATCATATTTCCTATCGGGGAGAAGAAGCAAAGAATGGAGATGTGATTCTAAAAAAAGGAACAAAGATCAATCCGGGTGTAATGGCAGTACTAGCTACTTTCGGATATTCAAAAGTTCGGGTTGCAGTGAAACCAAAGATAGGAATATTTGTAACGGGTTCTGAACTCCTTGATGTGGATGAACCTATACAAAATGGAAAGATCAGAAATAGTAACTCCTTTATGATTGCCTCTCAAGTCAGAAGAGCTGGTGGAGAATCAATTTATTTAGGGAAACTGCCTGATGTCTTGGATGCTTGTACGAATGCAGTTGATGCAGCAATAAAAGATGTAGATATGTTGATAACAACAGGAGGCGTTTCTGTCGGGGATTATGATTTAATGCCAGAGGTGTATAAAGCACTAAATGGAGAGGTGCTTTTTAATAAAGTAGCGATGCGTCCAGGCAGTGTCACAACTGTTGCGATTCTAAACGGAAAATTTCTATTCGGACTTTCTGGAAATCCTTCTGCGAGTTATGTAGGGTTTGAGTTATTTACTAGACCAGTGATAAAGAAAATGCTTTTTTGTGAAAATACTCATCTTAGAGCAAGTGTGGCACAATTGAATGTTGATTTTCCAAAAGCAAATCCTTTAACAAGGTTTGTACGAAGTAAGTTGTATTTTGAAAATGGAAAATTACTTGTTGACCCTGCCGGTCTCGATAAATCCAATGTGGTAATGAGTCTAGCTCATACCGATTCATTAGCAGTATTACCTGGCGGGAAAAGAGGTTTTCAAAAGGGGGACCAGGTACAAGTATTATTGCTTGATGATGAAGGCATAACTTTTTTCTAAAAAAAAGACTACTTCCTAAATCAAGGAGGTAGTCTTTTTTTGTTGTTGAAGTTTGCTTTTCAAGATTTTTTAAAAAGGGAATAGGGCGGGTACAATGAATTCCAAACTATTAAAAATTCTTACATCCCTAAATTACAGGGTTGAATGCGAAGTAATCAAAAATAATCCTTCTTGGCATCATTAGTGGGATCTCCATATGAGTTTCTTTACTCAACTCATACGTGGTATAATAATTTTAATATTCTGTTAGAGGGAGTATTCTGTTCGGAGGGGATCAAATGAATCATACATTGCGAAAAGCAATTGTTCAATCTCAAGAATTCAGGCATTCTATTAAATCCGATTGGAAACGTTACCAAGAACATAGACAGCTACCAAGTAAAGAGATTCGCAGTGAAATACTTGAGTCGTGGGAACACTCGAGAAATATCGGTGTTGACCCTTTTCAAAATAGAATTAAAGAAATTATTTCTCAACATGACTTAGAGAATCGTCTGGGGCAAAACGAACAATTATTATCGATAGCGGCCCCAAACATTACTCGTTTGGTTGATTTACTATCCGAGTCAGAAACAATGCTTTCTATTGTAGATCGATGTGGAACCATTTTACATTCCTGTGGGGATCAAACTACGATAAAGAGAGCAGAAGTGTTAAATATATTTGATGGCGGTACATGGAGTGAGGAATCTGCGGGAACGAATGCGGTTGGGATCACTTTGAAAACGAAAAAATCAGCTCAAGTGTTATTTTCCGAACATTTTTGTGAAAAAGATCATGACTGGTATTGTGTAGCAACCCCGATTCTGGCACCTTTCACAAAGGAATTACTAGCGATTGTTAATGTAGCTGGATCTAATCGTAGAATCCATTATCATACGTTTGATCTCATGATCTCAGAAACAAGAAATGTTGCCCACTCGATTATAAGCCGGTTATACAATCATACAATACAAGATAATTTGTTTTTAAGGGCTTCAATGGAGGGCGTTGAAGAGGCTATCTTCATTGTCGATAGCCAAAAGAATATAGTAGATAAAAATAGTGTTGCAAAATCTCATTTACACCTACATAGTGTTAGAACAATAAAAAATTTCATCAACTTAGAAAGATTTATAGACATAGCATTAGAAAGTGGTCAAAAAATCTTAAAAGAAGAAGTCGTGGAAGTTGGGGCAAACAGGAAATATATTTGTTCTATTAGTCCTATAACCTTCCAAGAAATACAGCTAGGAGCAGTCATTTTTTTACGAGAAGGTATAGTATTACCTTCCACGAAAATACAGACAGTATCAACCAAACAAAAAAAGCAGCCTAACGCATTACGCTATACGTTTGATCAGATTATCGGCTCTTCACCAGCATTTTTGGATTTGGTAAAAAAAGCAATAAAGGCAGCATCCATTGAGTCTACTCTCTTTTTGTCAGGGGAAACAGGAACGGGAAAAGAAGTTTTTGCCCAAGCCATTCATCAAGCCAGTGATCGGTGTAATGGACCTTTTATTGCCATAAATTGTGGTGCAATGCCTTCAGGGTTACTAGAAAGTGAATTATCAGGTTATGAGCCGGGTGCCTTCACTGGAGCTAAATCAAAAGGAAGTATTGGAAAATTTGAAATGGCTAAAGGAGGTACTATTTTCCTCGATGAAATCGGAGATATGCCACTCGATTTACAAGTTCATTTACTGCGAATTTTAGAAGAACGCGTGGTTACTAGAATTGGCGGAGATAGAACAATCCCCATAGATGTGCGTATCATTGCTGCTACTCATAAAAATTTGACGGAAGCCGTCGCAGAAAATGAATTTCGGGAGGATTTATTGTACCGATTGCGGGTTATACAGCTAAATATTCCCTCTTTACGCGAAAGGGTCTTAGATATTCCCCCTTTAGTTCACCACTTTATAGAAAAATTGAAAAATCAATTCGGAAAACAACATGTCTTTGTGTGTGAAGAGACGATGCAATGTCTGATACACTACCACTGGCCAGGAAATATTCGAGAATTAAAAAATGTAATTCAACAAGCCCTATTTAATATGGACGGTTATACAATCTATCCATCCGATTTACCATTGGAAATAAAGGGTGATTTGATAGATCCTCAGGAACCAGAGAAAAGACAGTTTATTGAAGCGTTGAGGAAAGAACGTGGAAATATTACAAAAGCAGCGGAACATCTGCGGATATCGCGTGCGACAATGTATCGCAAAATTAAACAATATCAGCTGATTGATGAAGATTGGAAGGACTAGTTGAGAAAACACTTTTCGCTTGTAGCGAAGAGTGTTTTTTTGTATTGATACACTTTCTGACACACTTTTGTTTCAAATGAGACAGTTTTTATATAGTACTACATCTCTCTTTCACTATATTTCTCTTTGATTTATAAGCATTTTCAAAATAAATAATATGTTGGCATGCTAATTGCATTATAAAGTAGTGAAACAACAATTTCACTTTTAAGGAAGTGGTTGTCTAGTTATGAAAATGCTATTAACTGATGGAAGTAAGGTGATGAAAACCTATGAAAGGATATGATGTTGTCGTCATTGGTGCTGGACCAGGCGGCTATGTGTCTGCCATTCGAGCTGCTCAATTAGGAAAGTCAGTTGCGATTGTAGAAAAAGAGAAAATAGGTGGGGCTTGTCTCAATGTCGGATGTATCCCCTCAAAGACGCTTTTAAAACACAGCGAAATGATTCAAGATATTCAGAAGGCAAATAGTTGGGGCATCCAAACAGGGGAACTCTCCATTGACTTTCCAAAGCTCATGAAGCGTAAAGATCAAGTCGTTCGTACCTTGACGCAGGGAGTAGACTATTTGTTAAAGAAAAACAAGGTAACTCTTTTTCATGGTACGGCAAGCGTTAATCAAGAGTTGCTTGTCACCGTTGGCGATGAACAAATCAAAGGACAAGATATTTTACTAGCTACGGGAAGCAAGCCTTTTGTTCCGTCCATAAAAGGACTGAATCAAGTTGACTATTTAACTACCGATTCATTTTTCGATTTAAAAGAAATACCGAAGTCACTTGTCATTATCGGCGGAGGAATCATTTCAATAGAATTAGCCTTTGCGACGGCTCCCTTAGGAACAAAAGTCACTGTTGTGGAAGTTGCAGATGATATCTTATTGACCGAAGACCCTGATGCTCGAAATATTATTAAAGCAAATTTAAAAAGGTTAAATGTATGCGTTTTCACGAAAGCCGTTATTTCGGAAGTAAAGCAGAATAAGGTCATACTAGATGATCAGGAATTATTCTATGATCGATTGCTTGTTGCAACCGGTAGAACCCCAAATTTAGAAATCGCAAAAGAGCTGGGATTAGAATTAGACGAGAAAAATAAGTTTGTAAAGGTAAATGATGTATACCAGACGAGTAGAGAACATGTTTATGCAGTGGGTGACTTAATTGGCGGCTATCAGTTGGCGCATGCAGCGAGTGCAGAAGGAATCATTGCCGTTCGTGCGATGAATGGAGAAAATCCACGCTCATTGGATCAGACGGTCATTCCTCGTTGTGTCTATACACACCCTGAAATCGCCTCATTCGGATTAAGCGAGGTGCAAGCAAGGGAAGCAGGTTACGACGTGAGTGTAACAACCTCCCCACTCTCTGCGAATGGAAAAGCTTTAGCAATGGGAGAAACAGAAGGTTTTGTGAAGGTCATTTCGGATAATCACTATCAAGAAATAATCGGTGCAGTCATTGTTGGAACAAATGCAACCGAACTGTTGGGGGAACTACTTGGAGTAAAACATTCGGAAGGTACGATGCATGAGTTGGCCGGTTTAATACATGCACATCCAACTGTATCAGAGGCTATTGGTGAAAGCGCCAATATGATATTTAGTCAAGCTATTCACGTGTAATCACGATATAAGGAGGAATTTAGGATGGATAAGAAAACAGCACTATGGATTTACCAAAAAATGAATGAAATTCGTTGTTTTGAAGATGAAGTACGCCGCAAATTTGGAATGGGGTTAATTCCTGGATTTGTTCATTTGTATGCGGGTGAGGAAGCTGTTGCAACTGGTGTTATGGCCTTATTGGAGGATGCCGATTATATTACAAGTACACACCGTGGCCACGGACATGCTCTTGCAAAAGGTTGTGATATCAAAGGAATGATGGCAGAAATCATGGGAAAAAGAGATGGACTTGGCGGTGGAAAAGGTGGATCGATGCATGTTGCGGATGTCGGTAAAGGGATGCTTGGAGCTAACGGAATAGTTGGCGGCGGTTTCGGTTTAGCTGCAGGTGCAGCATTATCCATTAAAACACTTGGCCGGGACAATGTGGCCGTTTGTTTCTTCGGTGACGGTGCTTCGAATGAAGGGACATTCCATGAGGGGTTAAACCTTGCTTCTATTTTAAAATTACCTGTCCTCTTCGTTTGTGAAAATAATCAATTCGGTGAAGGGACACCATTCCGCTATGCAAGTGCTTCTGAAACGGTTGCGGAAAGAGCTGCTGCTTACAATATGCCAGGTGTACGAGTCGATGGTATGGATGTTGAAGCTGTTTATCATGCTACAAAAGAAGCGATTGAGCGAGCAAAAGCAGGGAACGGTCCTACATTAATTGAGTGTGATACGTATCGGCAATATGGACACTTTGAAGGAGACGAACAAAAATACAAAGCGGATGACGACCCGAATAAAGACCGTGATCCTATCATTGAATTTCGTGGAAAAGCGATCGCAAAAGGTTGGATGACTGACGAAGAAGCAAATGAGATTGAAGCAGCAGCAGAAAAGAAAGTGGAAGAAGCAGTCGCATTTGCTGAGGCAAGTCCATTACCGGATGAATCTTCACTCTATACGGATATCTTTGCATAAGAAAAGGGGGAATATATGATGAAAGAAAGAAAAGTTACTTTTATGACGGCGATTAATGAAGCCATGGCGCAAGCAATGAGACGAGATGAGTCCGTTATTTTGATTGGAACTGACGTAGCTGGCGGTGCTGAAGTAGATCACTTAGTTCATGATGATGGTCGGTATGATGACGCATTTGGCGGTGTTTTTGGCTTATCAAAGGGATTAGTGACAGAGTTTGGCCGAGAACGTATTATTGATACACCAATTGCAGAACATGGATATTTTGGAGCCGCAGTTGGAGCAGCTGCTACCGGGTTACGACCAATCGCGGAATTAATGTTTAACGATTTTATCGGATTTGCATTAGATCCTATTTTGAATCAAGGGGCAAAAATGCGATATATGTTCGGGGGTAAAGCGAAAATCCCTCTTACTGTACGAACTGTCCATGGTGCGGGGGCAGGAGCTGCAGCGCAACATTCCCAAACATTATATGGAATGTTTGGAGCAATCGCCGGAGTAAAAGTTGTCGTTCCTTCTAACCCTTATGATGCAAAAGGATTAATGTTAGCGGCGATTGAAGATGATAACCTTGTTGTCTTCTCGGAAGATAAAATGCTTTATGGTTTAAAAGGAGAGGTACCGGAAGAGTATTACACAATTGAAATCGGCAAGGCCAATATCGTAAGAGAAGGTACTGATTTAACCATCGTCGCCATCGGTAAAATGGTGCAAGTAGCTCAAGAAGTTGCTCAAACTTTAGAGAAAGATCACATTCAAGTCGAAGTAATTGATTTACGTACTATTGCTCCATGGGATCAGGAAACGGTTTTAAAATCAGTAGAGAAAACAGGAAGACTGATAATTATTGATGAATCCAACCCGCATAATAACACGGCTACGGATATCGCCTCTGTTGTTGCAGATAAGGCATTTGACTATCTTGACGGCCCAATTAAAACAGTGTGCGCGCCAAATACACCTGTACCGTTTGCTTCAAATTTAGAAAAAGCCTATATCCCAGACGCGAAAAAAGTATTGAAAGTGGCGGATGAGCTGATTACGGACTTAAAAAAAGTTTTAGTAAAGTAGGAGGTGAATGAAGCAATGAGTACAACGATTTTAATGCCTAAATTAGGGATGACAATGAAGGAAGGAACCATTATCGAGTGGTATAAAGAAGTCGGCGACCCGGTTGAAAAAGGGGAGCATGTGTTAATGATTAGTTCTGAAAAGTTGAACCAAGATATTGAAGCTCCTATATCTGGTGTTTTATTAACCAAAAATGCTAACGTGGATGATGAATTAAAAGTTGGCGAGGTTATCGGAATTATTGGCGGAGAAAAAGAAAACGTATCGGTAGAAAATCAAAAAGTTGAAACGCCTGCTAGTACCGAAGTACCTACTTCAGAAAAAACAGATGTAATCAATGATAGGGCTCCAGTGAAAGAACTGAAAAATGATAGTGATCGTATTTTTATTACCCCTCTTGCAAGAAGAATGGCAATCAAAGAAAATTTAGACATTCATGCAATTAATGGAACAGGCGGTTACGGCCGTATTACGAAATTGGATATTCAACGAGTCTTAGAAAATGGTCTCGACTATCAAGTAGAGGAACCTAGAGAACAATCAACACAAGAAGAAACATTTGATTCGACCGCAATTGGAGAAGGACTATCGCCGATACGGAAAGCCATTGCACGTAATATGCGTAAGAGCTTAGCACAAACAGCCCAGATCACATTACATCGTAAAGTAAATGCGGATCGTCTGATTGAATTCCAAAAAACATTGAGGAAAGAAGCGGAAGCTAGTCAGTCAACGATTAAATTAACGGTAACAACACTTCTAGCTAGAGCCACTGTTCTTGCACTACAAGAGTTAAAGAAAATGAACTCAATATATCAAAATGGCAAACTGCAAGAATTTGACGAAGTTCATTTAGGAATAGCGACATCCCTAGATGATGGTCTTCTTGTTCCTGTTATAAAAAATGCACACCAAAAAACACTTGGTCATCTTGCAAAGGATTTAGTCGAAATAACTGAAAAAGCAAGAAATGGTAAGGCAAATCAAGAAATTCTTACGGGATCTACCTTTACCATTACGAATCTAGGTGCTAGTGGAATCGAATACTTTACCCCAATTTTGAATCCTCCAGAAACGGGAATCCTAGGAGTGGGTGCATTCCAAGATGAATTAATCTTAACGGATCAGGGAGAAGTTAAATCAGTTAAGAAAATTCCTTTAAGCATCACGGTAGACCATCAAATTATAGATGGAGCAACAGCCGCGGAGTTCTTAAATATTTTAATAAAATACATTGAATCTCCTTATTTATTAGTTTTGTAACTATTTAAAACAGAAGCATCGCAAAACCCTGAATAGAAGTTCTATTCAGGGTTTTGCTTTTTTTATGTCAAACAAAGCTGCCGCATTATTAGGACTAAATACGACCACTTAAGTCGTCTTATATCGTTCATTAAATAGCGGTGGAGAACTTCGATTAAAAAAAGCGTTTTCCTAAATAAATTCCTTAAGAAGGGGCGTATCGGTTGCTTTTTTTGTTTCGTATCGCAGGGCGATATAACCGATATAACTTGCAAATAAAATGAAAAACCTTCATATTTAATAGAAAAGGAGGTGCGATATGCGACGTGATATACAACCGAATGAACAAGCTTACTCTTCCAAGGAAGTGGCGGAAAAACTAGGGATTGCAACTCCTACTGTACGGAAGTATGGCCAAATCTTAGAGCGGAATGGATATGAGTTTTTGAAAGATGGCGATCGACGTATCTTTGTTCAATCTGACATCGGAGCGCTTATAGCGTTACGCGATACGGACAAGCCCCTAGACGATACTGCTAAAGACCTTGTGTATCAACAAAAAGATAGATTCGAAGGATTCATTGAAACAGAGATTGCGATACCCGATACATATGAAAATTTACCTCATGATCCCAACCAATTAAAAGAGGTCTTAACGTTTTTAGTCAATGAACTCGCAGCCGCACGTGAAATGAATGTTCAACTAACAAACGATATGTCACAGCTTAAAACAACGGTTTCCCGACTCCAGCAAGATCATCATGTTATAAGTTCTAGTATTGGAAATTCTGCGCAAAAAACAAATGCTAAAATTGAAAAATTAACTGAACAACAAAATACCAATTACGAAACATTGCTGCAACAAGAAAAACAAAAAAGTGAACTCTTACAAAAAGAAATACAAAATATGCGGGACGAACAGAAAAAAGAATGGAGTTCACAAAATGATTTTAATAAACGTTTAGAAGAAGCGATACAAAAACCTAAAGAAAGATGGGGAGGGCTTTTCTCCATATTCCGAAAATAAGGAGCCTGTTTAAGGCTTTTTTGCTTAACTGTGTAAAGATTTTTCGAAGCAATTTTTTGATGTAGAAACATTTGATAAATCTTCTCTTAAAATATGTAAGAGTTCCTCAAGAAAGGGTCGAGCGGCTCTTTTTTTGTATTTCGTATCGCAGGGCGATATAACTTGAAAATAAATCCCAGAGTCTTCATCTTTAAGAAAGGGGGTTCCGATATGCGATATGATATACATCCGAATGAACGAGCATTCTCTTCCAAAGAACAAGATCATCATGTTATATCCTTGTAATTCACCAGGAAAAACAAAAACTGCTCCCGCAAGTGAAATTCACTTTATGACAGCCGTTTTTAAAGGTTTCATTACCTTCTCTATAGTCTCCTTTACGATATTCTAGTGGTAAATTAGAGTTAATAACCATTTAAACCTAAGGAAACCAAATAAAAAGGAGAAATTCCTTTGTTCTGAATATTGAGATTCACTATTTTTCAAATTTCAACAAATTCCCGGGAAATATCTACAAATTATGAGTAGATATCGACAAAAAGAAGGCTTCACTTGAAGTATGTTTAACTGGTTTAAGTGCCCGCTTAGAAAAGCTTCGATTAAAGGGATCCATTTTATTAAAACATCAAGAAGATCAGACGAATCCTACTGTCATATTTGGAGGAAAAAAGAACTTTTATGAGAATTTGAAGGGGCCCCTTTCTAAAAAAAACGGTGATAATGAAAAACAGAAGAATTTGCCACTGGTGCAAAAATAAAACTGCCCACAAGATTCGTAGTTGACGACCAAAGTGCAAAAGTAAAATAAAAAAATATCAGGAATTATCCCCTAATGCAAATCTTTTATTTTGAAATTAGGGACAAATGTTTTGTAGGAATCCAGCCGTGTTCTTCTGTTTTTGTTTTACAGTATGTCCAATCATTTAAATGCTTTAACCCAACTAATAGTTCACCTTTATTTGGGGTCCCAGTTGATAGGTCTTGTAAGAATCGGTTGTAAATTAGGGAAAGCATCACTCATGCCACTATCTGGCCTATAAAGTTTTTGTGAATTGATAGCTTTTAATCTTGGCATAAGCTGAAAACCCAAGAGATGGCAAAAGGCAAAAGCTACTTCGCTTTGACCGTGACTGTCTACATAATTTTTTTCAACCTCCATGCTTGTGCAATGCTTTAAAACTCCTTCAATCATAGACGCTACCTCAGAAGAAGAGCATGATTTTAATTGAGAATAGATACAGGTTGAATGTTTAGCCACATGCCAGTAAATCATTACACCTCTGCCCCTATACCGAATATGCCATTCAGTCATAAGATTTTGGTCCCACGCACCAAATTTCTTGGAATCGGAAGCACAGGAAGTTGTTCCTTCTCCCCATATATCGGTCATTTTATTTCGCAAAATGGCATTAACAATCTCAGCAATAGCGTTACGTAGATAGTCTTTATCAATGTATTTTCGCCATATATATAATAAATCTTTATACTTGTTGCAGCGAATCTTATATAATAACCTACCTACAGTAAGTGTTATAATTAATTTGAAGAGAGGTGATTTTTTGGAAAGGAAAAATCTGAAGGTATTCACAAAATTCTCGTTTTTCACAGCCCTTGTTACAATTATTATTTTACCAACATCCTTATATATATCATCTAAAACATCTAACAATAGCGTAGAATCTATCCTTCGAATCTTTACATTACTTGCGTTTTTTAGTTCCTTGATTGGTATTCCTTTAAGCATTATTTCAATGTTCAGCAAAGAAAATTTAGCCAAAAGAATTTTGGTTCTAATTGTAAATTTGTTGCCACTCAGTCTTATTGTTTTTGCTCTAATCATGGATTTTATAGATGAATTTCTCCGTAATGCAACTTAAAAGGGGAGTATAATAATTTTGTAATTTACTATCATATAATTCTTTACCGTGGATAAAATGGTAGCTTGAGGTTTAATTCTCTCATAAAAAACATCCTCCTATCTGGATGAATATAAAAAAGAAAAATATGATGAGATGCCATTTTTACACCATATTTTTCTTTGAAAACTATTTTTTTAAAAGACGTTATTATTTTTTGAAAATTCCCATCACAACAACAATGTTTTAGTTTCCTAATCGACTAAGCTCGTTGAATTGCTCAAAGGCTTGATAAATCTCGTAGTTTCTTTCTCCGTATTCGGCTGCTTTATCGCCCGTTCCGTTATACCTAGCCAAAGTTGCTTTGATTTCTTTTTCATTATAATCAAGCATATTTCCACTAAGTCCAAGGATATGATCTGATCCCCATTTTAAGACCCAAGCAGCAGTTTCAATATTGTAAGTTGGATTAGAGTTTAAGGCTTCCCAAATGACTCTTAAATGAACAGGGTTGCTCGGATCAAGAATTTCTTCGTCTAAATAACCATTGTATGCGGCCCATCCTCTTGCTTTAATTGCTGTGGATGCAAATATTTGACAAGGTCCTGTACTAGAATCCGTTTCCACTCCTTCAGATACGAGCAAATCTTTTGCGGTGTCTAAAACGTTTTCAACGGAAGACTCCCACGCTAATACAGTTTGAATAAAAGATTTTCTCATTTGAAGATTTCTTGCTAATCTGGTAATTAAAGCGTCGTAATCAAGAACTATTTCCACTGCGTCTTTTGCACTTCGAAGATAAAAATCAGCTCCAATAACGTTCCCGAACTCTTCCAAAATCCAATTTTGGAACCAGTTTTTTCCTGAATCAACTACTGGGCTAACTTCATTTCGAACAGAATTGATATAAGGGAACGCTAAAGGATAATCTAAACCAGCAAGGGATGGACTAGGTGTAACAGAAGATTGACCTGAATCTCGACCAGAATTAATATTATTGTCAATTTGTATTGCTCCCACACCAGTACCGACGGTGATGGTTGAAATCTGGTCAAATGACCAGTTTGGAGGAAGAGGATATCCCAAGTTCCCGCTGAATCCAGTGGACATTCCGCTTACAAAGGTATATTCAGCATATCCAGCTTCATGAGCACGTATTCCGACAGCCCTTGGCCCATAAATTCCGACTTTAAACTTTCCGCCCATAGAAGAAAATTCAGTTTTGATGGCAGCAAAATGAGGAAGAATATTGTTCGTAATTTGGTCCCCAAGAACATCAAAATCTACTGCAAAATATATTGTTGTACCTTCTTTAAATCCGTATTTTTCTGCTGCAATATAGGCTGCAGTTGCATCAGCAGCTCCTTGTCTTCTATTAAAATAGGAAGCCTCTCCACCATATGTTTGATAAATAGGGAACACAGTCAATCCAGCAGCAAAAATATTTTCTAATTCTCCGGGTTGAATTTTTTTGTTTAATCCAGTTGCACTAGCATTAGTTAGATATCGCCCCACAGTTTTATAACCGGCGTTTTTCAAGGTTTGAGCTCTTTCTGGTGTGACCTCAGTAATACAATCACAAGCTGTACCCTTACGATTTGGATCTCCTGTACTAACCAAGGCAGAAAGCCAAGTCTGTTTTCCAACAATTCCATCAGCAGTTAACATGACGAATCGCTGAAAATTGGTTACTGCATCTTTAACCGTAGCATCAAATTGGCCATCAAAATCACCTGGGTCAAAATTGTTTACATATAAAGCATATTGTAGTAGTTTTACAAAGTTTGTTTTAGTGCTTCCAACACTCAAAGTCGGTAAGAGACTTATTGTTGTGGGTCCAACAGAGCCTGTTTGAGACCCAGATGCAATCCCTTCTTCTGTCTGAATACCGTAAATCAAAGCCCTATTTGTTCCCCTTTGGTAATGTCCATCAGCTGGCTGAACACCAGAAGTTGTAAAATATTTGTAGTTGAGATCCCTTTGCATTTCTCTAATTCTTGGGTCTCCGCCAGGAGTTAGAACATAGGCATCCATTGATAGAAATGCTTTAAAAACATACGCATATACTTTTCCATCACGAATTGGGAGTCCGGCATCAGTTTGTAACTTTATTACCGCTGCTTTAGTTCCTTCTCCAAATGTTCCAGTAAAACCACCAGGGTTATACCCCTTGCAATACATTGCCCCTTGAAGAATTTTAACAATATTTTGTCCCTTTTGATTTGTTGGGACTTTTCCAAGTTCCATTTCTCCCCAAGTTTTATAAGCAGCTTCAGTTCCCGGACCAAAGTTATCAGCTGTGGAAGTTAATCCTAATTCAAGTTGAAGTGCCCTTGTTAGGGAATACATTGTAGACCACCCGGTATTTCCTGTTTCTGGTGCTGGAACGAAACCAGATCTTCCTCCGTAAACAGCGTTCACCCATTGTTGTACTTGTAAAACCATTTGATCCATTTAAATTACCTCTTTTCATGAATGTGTTTTAAGCTTTCATTTAATAAAGAAAATTAAGTTGAAGATTTTACAACCCTTTTTCAAATTTCTTTTTTTCAACTTTATCTTTGATTTGCCAAAACCCTGGTACTGAATCAATATCATATCCCTTGATATATAAAATCATTTTCTCTTTTATTTCCTGCACTAAATCTTCTCTATCATTCAAATTTGTCATATACATTGATTTTTTTAACTTCGGTTCAAAGAGTTTAATGACAGTTTCTAAAGATGTATTATTGTATTTAGCTTCTTTTACAAGTTCGTATAACACTTTTGTCATATTAATCAGTCCTATCTTTTATCTTTTATTACTTCTGCAAGTTGAGAGATTATTTCTCCCAAATTATCTAATTTTTTTTCAAAACGGATTAATAGATAAATCGATATACAAATGGGAAAACCAAAATTACCAAGTATGGTAATCCATTGAGGTAAATCAGTAGCATTCATAATTTGATACTCCTTTTTCCTTAATAAAGTCTTTGATTTTTCTTATCGATTTCTTATGAATTTTTGAAACTGATTGTTGTGATTTATTAAGAAGTCTTGCAATTTCCGTATCCGACAATCCCTTTAAATAAGCTAAATTTAATACCTCCATTTGTTTACTTGAAAGAGTTTGAACAGCTTCATACAATACGGGATTAACTATGTAATCAGCGATGTCATCACTGATAGATAATCTATCTACTGTGATTGCTGATTCAGAGTCTTCAATAATTTCTTTAAAAGTAACTTCTTCTTCGTTTTGGATTACACTATCAACCGTCAGTAGATTTCTTGAAGAATAGTGCCTTTGTTTTTTGTCAAAGTTTATGGAGTTAAAATGTATGGATGATGAAATAAAAGAAACAAACCGTATGTCAAAATAATGTAATTTAAAACTCTGGTCTAATTTTTCTTTATTCTCCAATGTTGGATTGCAAAGAGTATTATAAAAAAGTTGGTAATTTTGTTTTTTATTTAAAAAACTCTTTATTATTGGGTTTGCAAGAAATTCTTTGTTATTATTTTTGAATTCAATTAACTTTTCATGATAATCATTGTTAGATTGGTCAGATTTTTTTATCCCCATAATTATCACTTCCTTTTATTTTTACTAACAAGGGGAATGTATGTTCGGTTTTTAGTGATAAAAAAATGACTAAGTTTATTAGCTTAAGCCAGGGAATATTACATATGAGATTTTCAATGAAATCTATCTTTATTATATCATGACGAATTTTGGAAAATAAGTTTAGAATAATAAAGATTTTTGTTTGGTAATTACCACTAAAAACCTTCTCATTTACTTTCCTCATATTATAAAGAACAAAATTATGCACATTATACAACCTTTTGGTAGAAAATTTGCTATATTTTTCCGTATAATCAATTTGGCATTTTTAGCCATAAGGCCTGAAGAAAGAAATCTTGCCAATACCCTTTGACTATCATGCCATCTTAACGTTGCAGCGCAATTTTTCTTTTCAAAGGTTGTTAATTCCTTTAACTTAGTTTCTTTATAGTGTAAGCGGCGCTGCTAATACTATTTAAGGGAGAGATTTAAATGGCATATGTTAATACTGATTCAACATATTATTCATCAAAGGCGACATCTGTTGATATTTACGCAAACAGTGTTCCCTACGATACCAAAAAAACAATCTTATGCGAAAGCAAGTTTAGTTCACAAATCAACAGGAAGCACTATTGTTATGAACACAATTGTTGGCTTATATGGTGCAGTTGATTTTAGGAATCCTCTAGAGATCTACCCTTCCGATCCAAGGGGAATATATTATGTTTTCGTAGGTTGGTATAATTCTGCTGGAACACTCCTTTGGTCTGCGCGTTCAAATGACATTTATCTGACAGCCTAAAGAATATCCCTTTGGAAATAACGAACTTTTGTAAAAATAAAACCTGTATAGATTTAATTCTATACAGGTTTTTTTGATTTATCTTTATAATCTCCCAATTTATTTTACAAGTATACTAGATATATTCAATTTAAATTGATATCTATTTCTAAATTTGATAAAATTTATATTATTGGATTTTCTTGGAGAAAACAACATGAAAAAAACTCTGCCACTAATTCTTGGTGTAGGATTGTTCAGTTACGGAATTTTCGGTTTGACAGTCGATAGTGGAGAAAGTAAAGTCGAAGCTAAGACACGAACTAATGTTTATACGGTTGACGGAAAAAATCTTTTCTCTTCCCATCCCAATCAACGAATTAAAACACAAGCAACCACTCAAATAAATAACTCTCAAAATAGACCTAATTTTAAAGACGAATCGTACTCATTCTCGTTAGATCTTGAATTTGTTGATTTTGAAAGTAATGTTGAATATAAGGATGAGCAAGCAGCTAAAGAACATTTGCACTTAGTAATGAATTATTTAAATGAAATTACAAAGAACGGAACTGATTTTTCCTCCGCTACTCGGATGCAAAATGATAGTGAATGGAAGAAGTTTGTTGATAACATTGCCAATTTGAAGTATGATGATTTTTCCCAATCAGAAATATTAAACGATTTGAGCATTGCAGGGGCTCTAATTTTACAAGTTGAAAGGCATTATGACGAACCTTCTTTGACATTCCTTTACGAAGTAATTTACGATTTAAATTCTAACGTCAACGGTGGGGAGAGTAAGTTTAATGTAACCCGTTCGTTTGGCAACAAAGAAAATTTTCAAGAAGTTTACACCTATCTACAATCAAAGATTTAGCTGGTAACTCTTATGGTTGCTAGTTTTTTTAACAAAACCCCTACGATAAAGGGGTTTTGTTGTGCCAATATACCTCTATGGGCTTATATAAACTTCATAAATGGACCTGCAAATTAGAGGTATGGAAATCAATTGGTGGTTGAAAATGGGGAATGGGTTACATGTTTATAAAAAATATGAGAATAAGTTACCCTTCCTCATAAGTTAAATATCGTTCAGAAAATCTTGAGTTACTTTGTGGTCTATAACAAGAACCCTGTCACCAAGCCTAGTAGGCCTACTGGAGATATAAAATATTGTAGCTCTTGTGCAAAAAGATACAGTTCGTTTGAAAATAATAGGATTCATCAAAAACGCCGTCCTTTCTCGTAAACTTCTTACGATAAGCATAGCGCTTTTTCATTTTTGGGGATATTTTTTAACTTAGCTTGATGGCCATGCGGTAGACCCCCTTTTAATTTGACATTTCTTATTGCGGATTGTGACAGCTTCGCTGGTACTACCCCTATTTACAGTTAATTCATGGGCTGAATAATCTTGGAGTACTATTGCTTTAGAAGAAACAGCATTTGGAGAAGATAAAATTTGCTTTGGAACCCATTCCTCTTTTTTTGAAATTATTGATTTACAAAAAATCCAATTAGGATACTGTGTATCTTCTTTTCCATAAAATATTTCTTCACCTTTTTTTAGAATAATAGGATCAGGATAACATGTCTGATAGTCTTTTATGACTTGATATCTTTGCATTTAAAATTATCTCGCCTTTCACAGAAATAATTTTAAATATAAAGAAGATATTTGACAATTAATTAATGTACTTTCAGAAGAAAATGTTAAGCAAATTAATGCAAAACAGTTGAAATGCAATTTGGGGAAATATACCTCCCCCGAAGATCTAATATAGAAACGCAATGATGAACACGTCAAATTGGGCGTGTTTTTTTACGTTTGGGCACGTTTAGGTCCACGCATCTTCTACAGTTTGAAAGATGCCCGTAGGTGTTTTTATTTTTTTGCTCAACTTCAGAATTTCTTCAGAATTTTCTTTGTTCGTTCCGAAGAAATATTTCTTAGTATAAGGATACTACAAACGAAGGAGAGAGACTTATGATGGAAAATATCCAAGAGAAGCTGCTATTTCTGCACAAATTTTTGCGAGCACCGAAACAAATCGGCAGCATTACGCCAAGCTCGATGTTTTTGGCTAAAAAAATACTCGAACAGGTGAACTGGAATCGGGTCGATCATATCGCCGAGCTTGGAGCGGGTACGGGCGCCATAACCAAATATATCGATGCAGTAAACCTTAAAGACGCGAATGTGATGTTGTTTGAGAAGGAAGCGACGTTGCGCGATCAATTAATGAGACGGTTCCCCGCTTATTCCTGTTACGCAGATGCATGCAAGCTCCGGGAAGCGCTGCAGAACGAACAGATTGAGCACCTGGGCTGCATTTTGAGCGGACTACCGTTTTTCAACTTTCCGCAGCAGCTGCGCGATCAATTAATGGATCAAATCGTAACCTCGCTAAAGCCGGGCGGATTGTTTATCGCCTTCCAATATTCGCAGCAGATGAAGAAACAGCTGAGCAATCTGTTTGATATTGAGCATGTTCATTATGTCCCTTGGAATATACCGCCGGCATTCGTATACGTTTGCCGCAAAAGGCTTTGATGCCGCATGAAAAAACTTAATGCGTATTTACCATTGGCTTGGCTCTTTTCCATTCCTCAAACAGCATGTTTTGGCGGACGTTACAGGAGGAATGTTATTGTCGGAACCACTCTGTGTTATCGGGCGGAATATTTTCAAGTTTTGCAGAAAGGAGTGCGGTACCCATGAATTACGATACGTTGCTATCGTTGATTCATCATTTCGGTTATGCTGCCCTGTATTTCGCATTGTGGCTTGGCATCGTCGGCATACCGATTCCGGATGAGATTGTCGTGATGACAGGAGGAGCTGTAACGGCGAACGGGCTTCTTCACTCGTTCCCCGCCTTTGTCCTGACATATTTGGGTGTTATCTCCGGGTTGTCGTTAGGTTATGTGCTAGGTCGTATTTTTGGAATATCGGTGCTTGACCGGCTTCAGCGAAGGAAAAAAATGAACAAATGGATCAATTTTTCAAAGACATTGGTGGATAAATATGGTAGCTTTGCATTATGTATAAGTTATTTCTTCCCCATAATACGCCATGTCATGCCTTACGTGATTGGTCTTAACAAAATAACGTTCAAGCGTTACGCATTGTTCTCCTTCACAACGGGGTTTGTCTGGACGTCCATTTTCTTCACCGTTGGCTATTTGGTCGGTGATCATGCGCAGGAAGTCGGCGATCTTGTCTATCGTTACGGATTAAAGCTGCTATGGATACCGTTCGTCATTGCTGCCGTTTTATTCATCATCCGGTATACTTCAATTCAAAAAAAATTGCAAGGGAGAGATAAAGCTTGACCCACAAAGTGCTTGTAGTTGATGACGATCCGGAAATTCGCGATGTGGTTCATATTTTTTTGCGAAATGAAGGGTTTTATGTATTTGAGGCCGAGGACGGAATGCAGGCCTTGCATATATTGAACCGTGAAACGGTTGATCTGATCATATTGGATGTGATGATGCCCAATCTCGACGGGATTAAAGCGTGTTTCAAAATCCGTGAAACGTCGAACATTCCGATCATTATGCTTTCCGCCAAGGGCGAGGATATCGACAAAATAACCGGGCTCACGACGGGAGCCGACGATTATGTTGCCAAGCCGTTTAATCCGCTAGAGCTGATCGCCCGGGTGAAGGCGCAGCTTCGCAGACAGAGGCTGGACGGAGGAAGCAATGGCAAGTCCGTTTCAGACAGTGGGATCATCGAAATTAACGATTTGATCATCGATAAAAGTCGCCATATTGTGACGGTGCGCCGTAAAGAAGTATCACTCACTCCGCTCGAATTTTCTATTCTAGAGCTGATGGCCAGCCACCGTGGGCATGTGTTTAATGTGGAAAAAATATACCAGAGCGTGTGGAAAGAGGACAAATTTTTATCGGATAACACCATAATGGTCCATATCCGCAATATACGTGAAAAAATTGAAGACAACCCGCGAGAACCTAGGTATATCAAAACCGTCTGGGGAGTGGGGTATAAAGTTGAATAGAAAGCCGAATAGAAAATTCCTTTCCACTCTGAGCGGGAAAAAGAATATTCGAATCCGAATTTTCTGGGCAGCTTTAATAAGCTTCATCTGTATGATGGCTTTATCAGGGCTTCTCATTTATTTGTCGTTCGATATTGGGTTTTTTGGAGATTTCCTATTTATGATCGCTGCGTTTTTGTTCTTCTTCTTCCTTTTAACGCGGCCCATGGTTCGTTATTTACGGACGCTTGCCGAGGGTCTCTTGACCATAGCGGGCGGGAATCTGGATTATCGGCTGCCGATGACCAATGAAGACGAGCTGGGGGAAGTTGCCAAGAGCATCAACTTTATGGCTGAGCAGCTGCAGGAAAAAATGAGTCGAGAACGCCAAATCGAAAATTCGAAAATGGAACTGATTACTAGTGTTTCCCATGATCTGCGTACGCCTTTGACCAGTATTATCGGTTATTTGAATTTGTTGAAGAATGATAATTACGAGAATCTCGAAGAACATAAGCGCTATATCAACAACGCCTACAACAAATCGCAGCAACTAAAGAAGCTGATTGACGACTTATTTGAATATACAAGATTAACAAGTGGATCGGCGAACCTATCTTTTACGAAGATAGATTTGAGCAATTTGTTGGAGCAGATCATAAACGAATTCGAACCAATTGCGCAGGAAAATTTGCTTACGGTTCGTACGATTCGCGATCAGACGCCGATTTACGGTTATGTCGATACTGAAAAAATGGTACGTGCCATCGATAACCTATTGATGAATGCACTCAAGTTTTCGATGAGACCCGGTGAAATCACGGTACGGCTGTCCGCGGAAGAGCAGCATATTTATGTTGCTGTCGAAAATATGGGTAAACCGATATCTGAAGAGCAGAAAAAGCTGCTATTTGAACGGTTTTATAAGGCTGATCCGTCAAGAAACGACCTTCACGGGTCGCCCGGCGCTGGCATGGGGCTATCAATTGCCAAAAACATCGTCGATTTGCATGGGGGACGAATTGGGTTGAATCATCAAAACGGGCACTTCATTTTTTTTATCGAAATTTCGAAAATTCAGCCCTTCAGTACTAGACCTCATAAACTTAACTGAGGATGAGCTTGGCCAAATTAATGGTATGGGGGATGGAAAGACTTCCTTCTTTTTTGAGCCGCTAACGTTCCGTTTTTTTCAAAGACCTGCTGGTGAAAACAGCAAACATTATTGCCAGGAATCTGTGAGTGTTTCCATTTTTTTATAAAATCACAAAATTTGGTGATGACTCGAGTTATTGCTTATGAAATTTATAGTAAGAAAGGAAAATCATAAATTGAGAATATATATAACAGAACAATAATAGAAGCATGCTGTATTTTCAGCATGCTTCTATTTGGTCAAATAAATTCGGCTTTCATTTAGCTTCTCTTCAAATTTCATACGTACCTACGGAAGTGTCTGTCACGGTTTGGACATCATACGGATACCCCGGGAGCTGGAACTCATCATTACGGTTATGAAGGACGGTCATTCGGATCGGATGAATTTCCGGGATCCTTCGGGTCGGGTACCAACCAATCTCGATATCCCCTAGGATGAACATTCCATGTTCGTCGCCCAGCATTTGGAACGATATTCCGTCTCCAATATAGGGTGTAACGTTGATTCGCGAACCGAGAAATTCAATTGCCTCAGGCACCGTATTCTGAAGAGGGAAACCAATCTCGCTTATATTTAGAATAGACGAACTGTCAAAGGGCTCCTTTGACGTGTTATGCATGCGGTGTCTGGCGATAAATTCGACGAGATTTCCGGATGGATCCTCGAAGTAAATAGCATGGGCATCGGTGCCTTTAAAGTAAGCAATATTTGCTTCAGCCTGTATACCCAAATATTCTATCGGCATGGCATCTACGACCATGCCGACACGGTGATGCAGCCATTCCTTTGCTTCGACAATCTGATTCTCCGGAATGTTCATGGCAAAATGATAGTAAGGGATTGCATCTCCTTCCTCCCGGACAAAAGACAGTTTCGTTTCGCCGATTCTGACTGTAAAGCTATGTTGCGTTTGGTGTTCCAGCGGAAAGCCGATTTGATCCGTATAGAAGCGTTGCATCTCTGCCAGTTTATGTGTTTTAATCTCCAATTCGATAATTTTCATAGGTTCACACTCCGTTTCTATTTGATTTAGTTTCGTTGTATATGTTTCAATTTGTCGGGATTGGAAGTCGCGTAGATTTTTTGCATTCGGTCATGTACTGTTTCAAACGAGTAGACATATGATATCCGACCGTCTATATAAAGTAAGATACCTGGGCTCCCGTTCACATTTGCAACCTGATAAGAATATCTGCCTCTGTTCACCTTAAACCATTGCATCAACTGTTCGTAGAAATGAATGATACTGCCAACACCAACTACAGGCGATAATACGGCATGGGCTTTTCCTCCACCATCGGAGTAATGGATGGCGTCTTTGGCCAGCAAATTAAGAAGAGTGCCCGTGTCGCCTTCGATTAAAGCATGGATGAATTTCTGTACTTGGAATTCCGTAACACCGCTGCTTTTGGAGCCTTTCGGTTTTCTGCCCGGATTTCGGTGTATGCTCTTTTTTGCGCGCACAAAGATTTGTCGGCAGTTGAAGATACTTTTGCCCACCATATCGGCAATCTCCTCATACGGATATTGAAAGATTTCTCGAAGGAGAAAGACGGCGCGTTCTGTAACGCTCAACTGCTGCAAAAGCAATAAATACGCGGTCGCCAGGCTCTCTTTCTGCTGGTAGATCTCTGACGGGTCGGGGCTGGATGGTCCGGATAGTACGAAGGGTTCAGGGAGCCATGTTCCAATATACACTTCCCGCTGTTTCACTGACGACTGTAGAAGATTGATGCAGCGGTTCGTAACCATTTTGCATAAATAAGCCTTCTCGTTGGTAATATGAATGTCAGCTGGCATCTGATCGAAAGTTATAAACACTTCCTGGATGATATCTTCAGCATCGGCTACACTACCCAGCATGCGGTATGCAAGCGAAAACAACATCGTGCGATATTCGTTGTAGAGCCTCTCAGTATCCATACTCAAAAACATTCCTTTCCAATCTGCATTATTGCGCAAGGATGCTAATGGCTGCCCGCTTTGCGCTCGCGGCAGCGCCGTCGACTAAATATTCCCCGTGGCTCGCCCAATCTCCCGCTACATATAAGCCTTTGATTTCCGGAACGGCAGGACCCGGATTTTCCTTTCGATTCATATGCATGAAGTCGTGCACAACCGTCATGCGAGGAAGAAACTGCTCGGTGACTACCTCCTGTTTCCATCCCGGTTGGACAAGCTCCAGTGCATTCTCAAGCTGTTGTCGGTCTTGCCATGGGTCGCTGTCTTGGTTCTGAAATTTGATCATTTGGAACACTTGGACATCGTTTTGTTCACTTAATTCTAACCCATCGATCCGCGAGACGTTAATCAACATAATCGGTTGATCGACGCCATACACAAACTGATGCCTCGGGGAGGGAAGGTGTCGCAGCCCGACATCCAAACAAGCTGCCGTAATCGGAATCGCTTGTTCTTCCCAAGTCTTGAGAGAGGTTTGCTCCGAAAACGGAACCAGCTTGCTTGTCACTTTAGGAGATGTTGTCAATAATACCTGTGATACAGGTATTCGCTCCTCATTCGCGCATGTTAACGAATTGACTTGACCATCCCGATGATCGACCGACGTCACTTTGCGGTTGGTCAGCAGCTTAACCCCGTGCCGCCGTGCTTCCTGGCTTAGTTCACGGACAAGAGAGCCCCAGCCCTGCTTTAGGTAGTAAACACCCGTAATCGAGTGCTGCATCTGCCTGAATAACGGACCGGCAACATGCAAATCCGGTGCCTGTATATAGGTCCCTCCCCGTATCAGAACATAAAGCAGATGGCGGACCATCGGGCTGTGAATATTGTCTTCCATCCAGGAGCGCAAACTTACTTTAGGCATAGAAGCAGTGTCGAGTTTGAGAATTTTCATGAGAAGCGCGCCGAACTTCACTTTCTCTGCCACTGACAACAGCTTCGTTCTCATTAAGAAGTCCGCGGTTGCGGGAAAGTAGTGGAGTTTCTCCTTCCATATTCCGTATGGATGAAACTCGTTGACCTTTCGAAAAATGTCTTGGTTTAATTGCAGCTCATTAAAAATTTGATACGCAACTCCTGCATACAAAGCATGAAAACCTAAGTTAAAGCATATTCCATTTTTCTTGTTAGTTATAGCTCTTCCGCCAATCTGGTCCTGAAGTTCCAGGATAACAACCTTTTTGCCTCCCTTTGCCAAATAAAGCGCAGCTGTCAATCCGGCTATTCCGCCTCCTACAATGGCCACATCATAATGTTTGCTCATCCCATGCACCCCTTTTACGTTCTCATAAATAAGACAATTTAGTTGTTTGAAATGTGACATTTTTTTTGAGGTCACCTTAAATCTCTAGTTTGTCTGGGACAAGAAAACTTCCATTAGAAAGGGTTAAAATTTATGAGTTTGCTTAAGCAAGGGGTATTGTTGAACTAGCGGTATACGATAGCGCAATAATAGGGAACGGTTGCCTTGGTGGCCGTTCCCTAATTCGCGTTGAAGTAACGGTGCAATTTTGCTGAGTAAAAAAATGTATTTTTTTATCTTTGGAAAACTAGATGTGTAGCTTTGAAATAAAGTCTGATCAAAAACACCACGCACCCCGCATTTTACGTTAAATTAAAAAGAACCCGCTTTGAAAAAAGATTGATCAAAACGAGTCCATTTTATATGAAATACTGTTCAATTTTTATAAAAAAGTTTGATCATTTTCTGTTTGAATTATTCCATTAAAGCGCCCTTCGGAAGATCTATTATTTTGTATTAGCTGATTATGCTGATCCAAGTAATTAAAAATCGGTGTGGAAAACTGATTCTAACTGATTTTCTTGTATTTTGGAAGGCAGCATTCTCATAATTGAATTACGAATCTTAATATGAAAGGGATTGTCTAACTGCGCTACTTTTCCAATGCGCCATGAAAGATTGATAATCTTTTTTGTCTTTGGAATTCGTAAATTTTCAAATTCACCAAATGCTTCTTCCTTACAATTTTTATACTTTAAAATTTTGCTTAGTATGATTGCATCTTCAATTGCTTGACCCGCTCCTTGACCGATATTAGGGGTAGTCGCGTGAGCAGCGTCACCAATAAGCAGAATCTTATCGAAAGCAAAACGACTGGTAGGTCCCCGATTGTTGACAAGTGTCCCAGAACACTTAACAATGAAAGGATATTCAAGATAAGCACTGGAAGTAGATTATTGTTTATAATACCCTTTTTGAGTCTGTTTGTTTTTAATCCGATGCTGGAACGACAGAGTTGCTATAAATACAGTTATTCCCCACAAGAACAATCCTCCGTACGTTACCACATACACCCAAATGGCTAACCCTTCGGCGTATCCTTTTGGAAGCACTCCTAAAAATTGAAGAGCTGTCAAGAAACTAATTAGAACAGTCATCCCCCCAACTGACCATCCTGATATGATTAATAACCATTTTGGTAATTTCTCCCCCCAGGAAGTCACGAGAGCTAAAGCAAATAAAGATGCCAGTAGCGCCAAGAGAGCTGTGAAGTCTATTCCGATGTTATATAACGTATATAGAAAAGCAGGTCCTTCCTTTAATGTATCACCAAACCCTGCTACATTTTGTACAGCTTGTTTTGTTGTAAGTCCTACTGTTGATCCCCATGCCCAAAGCGATTTTAAAATCGCATACGGCAACAGCGCAAGAGCCGCAACATAGCCCCATCCTTTAGTCAAATAAGTTTTATCAGCTATTTCTGACTTTATATCTTTCTCATGTTTTAAGTTCAAAAGACATTCTCCCTTCTCATTCTAATTTTTTGAGTACTAATCTCCATTTGAATACAATCCTTTCTATTTGTTATTTATAAAAAGGATATACTGCAAAGGTGTTCATTAAGATGACTTCATGTTAAAGATTTGTTTAAGTTTTCATACCTAAATAATGCTGATTCCCGCCGAGGAAGTGGTAAATACTTTTAAACCAAATAGGGTCTACCTTCCATACCAGCGATTTTTCCGGTAAATCAATATCTATTTCAAACTTATACTCTTCAAATATAGGATACCATTCCGCTATAACTTTCCGAACTTCATCCAATTGTCATTATAAGTAATGGGAGCATAGTCTAAACGATCGTTACTTAGCTTTTTTACAAACTGCATGATTCCGGAGCCATGTTGAGGGGCTATGAGTGATAGTAGATATTCTCCAGAAGGAGTTTCTCATGACTGGTGAGAGAAAGTTCCACCAAATAAAGTCACGGAACAAATCTTACATCCCGATAGTAAATTAAGGTTGAAGGGAAATGAAGGTGAATGGTTAGGGACGACGTTAAAAACGTACTTGAAGACATCTATGAATATGTTGCAATAGAAATGTTGAATCAGCTGTACGAGCATTTAAATAGGCAAAAAACAGACCAAGGGTAATAAATAGGTCTGTTTTTTGTCTATCAGATTTGTTTTTCAGTAATGTAAGTTTTTACGGTTGGTGGTTCATATGTATTAAATTTATCAAGTATCCCTTTTGGTTCATTATCGACTAATGCAAGAGTACGGTATTTTTCATGTAAAAACTGTTCCTCAGTCATATGATTAAATAACGCGATAAGAGGATCATAATAATGATTAATATTTAAGAGACCACATGGTTTATGATGAAGCCCTAATTGAGCCCACGTAAAAATTTCAAAGAATTCTTCTAATGTGCCTGGCCCGCCAGGCAAAGCTATAAATCCATCTGCCAGATCTGCCATTTTCGCTTTTCTCTCATGCATGGAATCTACGATGATCAGCTCTGACAAGTTTTTATGGGCTATCTCTCTATTATCTAGAAAACTTGGCATAACACCAATTACGTGTCCTCCTTCATCTAGAACTGAATCTGCAACAGCACCCATGATTCCAACACTCGCTCCACCATAAACAAGTGCAATATCGCGTTTAGCTAGTTCTTTACCAAGGTTTTTTGCACCTTCTATATAGACATCAGATGCTCCATTGCTCGACCCGCAAAATACGGCTAACTTTTTCACTATAAATCGCCTCCTAAAGAAATCACCGTATAAGATTATACAAAACTTTCGATCCTTTGTTAAACTTAAGGTATTGAATTGGAGGGTGAATGGAAATGGATGTAACTGAATTTCAACGATGGGTAAAGGATTATTATGAAAGTAGAGGCTGGTCTGAGTTAGACATTTTTATTCGTATTGGCTTTTTAGCAGAAGAAACAGGCGAGGTTGCACGAGCTATAAGAGCCCTTGAAATAGGTAGAGATAGGCCTGATGAAGTAAAGGGATCTTATGAGGAAAATAAACAGGAGTTAACCGAAGAATTAGGAGATGTATTAGGTAATTTAATTGTGATTGCAAACAAGTACAATATTCCTCTGGAAGAAGTTTTTCAGTCACATAAAAAGAAACTGTCAGAACGTTATTCCGATCGAGGTTAGGGAGAGCCATTATATAAATACAAGTGACTCGATTCGCGGTGTTATAGAAGTGAATTATGTTATGCAAAAAATAAAAAATCTAATCATTGGTTTTAGTGTCCGATTAGGGTTTTATCCATTGTTATCTATCTAGGAGTAACATTTTCCGAATTAGAGGCCTCCATTAACTTTTGAAATTTAATGGAGGCCTCTTTTTTCATGTCTTTTGTGACTAAGTTTATAAAAAAATATTTTTTCTGAAACAATTTGAGTCTTCCATACGTGAAAGGAGCAGAGTGGTTTTTTGGGAGGAGAAATAGATGTTGACGTTAAAAATAGAAGGATTACAGAAAAACTATCGTAAATTTCAAGCGTTAAAAAATATCAATCTACAAATGGAGACGGGATTATTCGGACTTCTTGGTCCAAATGGAGCGGGAAAATCCACGTTAATGAAAATTCTTAGTACAATCCTTCCTTTTCAAGATGGGAAGGTGACCATTTATGACTTTGATTTAGTAAAAGAAGGAGATAAGGTACGACAACTGCTCGGTTATTTGCCACAACATTTTAACGTGCCAACCCAGTTTACTGGAAGAGAATTTCTTCATTATGTTGCTTCAATGAAGAGTATAACGAACCAGCAGGAAAGACACCTACAAGTTGAGAAAGTACTGGAAGAAGTAAATTTATTACCACAAGCAGATAAAAAGATAAAAGGGTACTCCGGAGGAATGAAGAGGCGGCTTGGTATCGCTCAGGCTCTTCTCGGAAATCCGAAATTAATTATCCTTGATGAACCGACTGCGGGACTTGATCCTTCAGAAAGAATTCGCTTTCGAAATTTGATAGAAAAATTGAGTAAAGACCGCTCTATTATTTTATCAACCCATATTATTAGTGATATTGAATCCAGTTGTGAAAATGCCGCGGTCATTCATCATGGCGAGGTGCTTTTCCAAGGTGCCACAGATGCATTAGCTGAGAAGGCTATAAATGTCGTTTGGGAGGTATCAGTACCCTATTCCGAATACGATCAAGTTGAAAAGGAATATGTCATCATTTCCAGTCGGAAGGAAAAGGGAAATGTTGTATTTAGGGTCCTTTCGATAGATGCTCCCTTTGATGAAGCCACCCCCGTACAACCAACGATCGAGGATGGTTATATGGCGGTTATTAATGGGGTGATTTCATGAATTTGATGATATCAGTTTTTCGAAATGAAGGGCTGCTTTTACTTCGTAATAAATTTTTAGCTATTCCTTTAGTAGTAAATATGTTGTATTGGGGATATAGCATTGTCTCTTATGAAATCCAACCTATCCATTATGAAGAGCGTGCTGTAGTATTTTATAAAAGCTTTATCTGGGCGTTACTGATCAATCTACTCATTGTTGGACTAATTGCTGTTTATATGGCGAGTAAAGATCGGGAAAATGAATTTGAACAATTAGTCGTAACATACGATGTGAAAAATGTGGATTGGGTTGTAGGGAAATGGATGATCACCCAATTATATGGTTTATGTATCACAGTCATGACAATAGTCGTGCAAGCAATATGGTTCATGAGTGCAGCCATGACGATAGGAGATTGGTTTAAAAATATTTTTTACGTATTCATTCAAATGGAAGGAGCATTTTTTCTTCTCATTTCCATTGGTTTTTTATTTTCGATATTGATTAAATCCATGTTTGCATATCTTGTCATTCCGGCTATTTTAGTAGTAAGTTTAATGTTTCCTTTTGACTATGTTGGACAAGCCTATATATGGGATAATCCGAAGTATCACTTGTTAACTCCATTTGATTATATGTTTATTGGATCGCCGTATGAGGGTATATGGGGGATTCACCAAGTGTTAAAAAGTTCAATTTTGCACCAAAGTGCTTTTGTGTTGTTGGGAATCGCAGTGATTGTTGTAACTCTATTATTGTTCCGGCGCTATCGTAGGAGCGATAAAGAAAAAAAGATGATACCTATTATTCTTACAATCTTCATTATTCCTACAATTGTGTTAAGTGGAATGCGTTATGTGCAATATGACCAAGCTCTTAAACAATTCATTACGACGGGGAAACAATATGTAGAGTCGTTTCAAGGGGACGATGATGAATCATATGACAAATGGATGAATTCTTACTACGATTATAATAAAGATGATCAACCATATGAGTTTTCAATGGAAAAAACAAATTTAAATGTGGAACTTCAAGCAGATGATCAAATTGATGTTCAAAGTACCTTAACAATACAAAATAACAGTCATGAGGCAGTGAATGATGTATTTCTTACTTTATATCATGGGTTAAAGATAAAGGAATGTATGAGTGCAAAATCAGTTACTTGTTCACAAGATAAAGATTTTATAACACTTCACTTCGATCATATGATTCAGCCGGGTGAAGAATTTGACGTAAACGTTCACTATCAAGGAAAAATTTTGCAATACCGTGATGATGGTTATATTGAACAAGCCTTTATAAAAAATCAGCGAATTTATCTTCCGAAAGAAGCGGGTTGGTATCCTTTGATTGGGAAGAGGCCTCTTGTGATTGCTCGGGAGCATAATAAACTTTATACCCAATTTGAATTAAGAAATGCCCGGCTTGTTGAGGATTTTCCTACGGAATTCACGGTTAATATTACGCGAGAAAATCAAAAGGTTCCTCTTGCTTTAACGATTCCGGAGATTAGTGAAGATACGTTTCAAGGAACTTCTCAATACGGTCTATCTTTGTTGGGAGGGAATTTCAAGGAAGAGAAGGTTGGCCACATTCGAGTTGTTGCACATCCTGAAGTTATAAAAGGTGCGACAGAAGTAATTGAAAGATATCAAAAAGCATGGAGTTTTATGGAAGATTGGCTCGAAGTTCCGATGAGTCCTTCGGTTATTTATATATTGAGTGACAACTATTATTATCTTACACAATATAGTGCAAATCACGATTTTTTTGTGCTGAAAAATGAGTATAAGGATAATTTTGAAATTGCGTATGAACTAAAGAATGAATTAACCCGGGAAGGTCTTTTTGATAATAATCAAGACTTTCATATTTTATCTGATGCAATGGTTTGGATGATTGCGAATCATTTGCAAG
>Ga0213822_1000237_pt1 | contig 49970 bp, 43 predicted proteins | sample MC6MC0908MG_FD_179872 | JGI IMG/M metagenome (GOLD analysis project Ga0213822, IMG submission 179872) | Enriched soil aggregate microbial communities from Iowa State University, Ames, United States - MC6-MC0908-MG | ecosystem: Environmental > Terrestrial > Soil > Unclassified | place: USA: Iowa... | reverse complement strand
TGTTCTCAATAAGCTTATTATAATATTTCTCCAATAAATGCGCTTCGCCCTTTATTAAAGAAAATTTTGGAACAAGTGATCTGGTGTTTCTACATAATATGTAATCTGCTCATATCGTCTTTTCGTGCTTAATTCTGCTAGTGCAGGCTGGAATTTTGTCTTTTCAATCTGTTCACTACATACCAAAGGATGGCTGTTACTCTGTCATAGACTGTATTTGATTGATCTATTCGTTATTGGTACTTCCATATAGCCATGTTGAACATTGCGGTTTTTTAATCATGTACTAATTCGTGCTGTTAATACACTTCCCCTTTTATCTCAGGCATACAATTTTCAACCTATCAATCTTTCGCTAAAACAAAGCCCTCCTGTAAATCAATCATTCTCAGTACATTAAAACTATAAAATTCCAAGGTTAAAATTAGTTTAAATAGTATTAAAATCAATCAATAAAAAAATAGTCAATGTTTTGATCACAAAACATTGACTACTACTTTATAAGTAATTTTAATGATGTTGGCTCATTGCCATTCCTTCTACAAGCATTTGTCTAAATTCTTGAACCTGGTCTGCTTTAATGGCTATGTGACTATAGTGCTTCTTGATCCCTAGCATAAACGTTACTTCCACAGGCTCTTTCATTTTCAAAATAAAATGCGGATAGGCCTCACCAAAATCACGTGCTATAAAGTCTATCGTATCTTTTGATAATTTTCCCTCTAACCGCTCCTTGTCTTCGATGATTTCAGCAATATGATCAAAACGAATTTCAGTACGTTTCATTAATCCCAGAGATAAGTACAATGTATCATTTGTGACATAAACAGGGTTTAGGCGAATAGCCTGCATATCCGCAAGAAAGAAGATTACTGAATAAATATTAAAAACAAGCAACACAATGGAAAGTATCATTGACTTTTCATGTAGCCACCAGTGAATACCAATCGTTTCAATAGCAATCCCATGAATAATCATGAGCTGAAAAGCGATATAGCTAGAATTTTTATGCAAAGATAAACCTTGTCGTTCTTGTCTTTTCCAACTCGCGAAACCATAATAAAGCACTAATAAATCAGCACAGATCATCTGAATAACTGGATGCTTGGGTGCATGTTTTTCTACAGCTTTTGAAAATGAAAAGAGATCTGGTAAAGAGCTTCTCCGCACTTCCCCTAGGATTTTTGGCAGGTATCGTACAAGTGTTGCCACTAGGATAATTTCTAATAGAATAATAGACCCTTCAATCGCAAAGCCAGCCCATGTCACTGCCACATAAGGCTGAAGGTGTTCCATAGGAATAATAAAACGTGCAGCAATACAGCCAGCTGCAGCTAATAGGATGGCTTGCTTTAATGAAAATTTACCTTTATAAAGCATAAATAGCACAGGCACCACCACAATACAGTCAATTAATGAGCCCATGACAACACCATTTGTTTCGATAGGTAAAAGGGATGTGCCAAATCCTGTATTATAGAGTGTATAGTTACTCGCTAATACCACTAATAATAAGGCTAGCCAAATATTTTGCTTACTTTTTAAGACCATCATTCACAATGCCCCCTCTCTACTAATAATTTTACTTTATGCCAAATGGTTCATCTTGTATAGAATTTGAGAATAAAGGATGGACCTTTTTCCATTCACGTTCAATTATTTTTCACACTTAAAAACTTCTTACGATAAACATGTGGCGGATAGCCAGTGTATTCTTTAAACTTTTCAATATAATAACTGACGGTACTAAAGCCTGTATTAACAGCTATTTCTGTTATCGATAGCTCATTACCTTTCAATAATTCTATGCTTTTGCGTAGTCGATATTGGCATAAATAGGTAAACGGTGTCATGCCCACTATTTTCTTAAAAAAACGACTACATTCAGCGCGACTTATATACACATGGCTAGCTAAATCTTCTAATGCTATTTTCTGCTGATAATGTGCATGTAAAAAATCAAGCATAGCTTTTGCTCGTTCATGCTGCACAATAGTGGCAGAATCCATTATTTGTTCTGTCAATAAGGATTGGGTTAGCATGGATTCCCAAATAAATAGAAGCTCTCTCCGTACCTTTAACTCAAAAAAAGCGGTTTGCTCTCGCATTAATTCCGCAATCGTTGCTACTTTCTGTGCCAACTCTCCTGTTAGTTTGACATAAGGTATTCGATTACTTGTAATATACGGTTCTACATATTTTGAGAAAAAGATACTGCCCTCATGCCCCCCCATTAACTTTGGATCTACATTTACACAATAAACGATCGCTTGCTCAATTTGATAAGGCTTTGCTTCATGTAATCCAGAGGCATTAATAAAGAGCCCCTCACCTTGGTTCAAAACAAAAACGTCCGTCCCCACTCGATACTGAGCACATCCCTTTTTTATCAAAACAAATTGTATTTCTTTATGCCAATGGAGAGGTAGAAAATCCATGCTTTCTAATCGCATAATCGTTTCATACAAGGCAACTGGAAATTCTTTTGTTCCATGCAAGGTTAATTCTTGTAAATCCTTGGCAATTTTAATATGTGTTAACGGCATCTCTAACACCTCAATATATTGATATTTTATTGGATTAAATCGATATTTATTTCCACTTAGTCACTTTATAATCATCTTATATTGATAGTTTAGGAGATGTAAACAGATGAATCAAATTATCCAATATAAACGTACACTGGGCTTTCTACTAGTTATTCTTGGAGCAAGTTTCTGGGGAATCGGAGGGACCGTTGCCCAACGACTATTTCAGCAGGACAATTTAGAGGTCGGCTGGCTTGTTTCTAGTCGTTTACTTTTAGCAGGTCTGTTACTAATAGCTATTTATAAAATGACCCATCGGCATGAATCCATTTTCGTCATATGGCGCACAAAGCAAAATGCTTTTAGACAAATTTTATTTAGCCTACTTGGCATGCTTGCTGTCCAATACACCTATATGATGTCAATCGCTATTGGTAATTCAGCTGTAGCCACATTATTACAATATTTAGCACCACTGTTTATCATGGCTTATTACTTTCTAACGAGGCAAAGTCCATTGACAAAGCAGGATGGTATAGCTGTGTCACTTACACTTGTGGGGACCTTTTTATTATTAACAAACGGTTCTTTTTCAACATTGTCCGTTCCTTTTATGGCTGTGTTATGGGGTATCTTATCTGGTCTTTCTGTTGCATTTTATACCATTTATGCCGTCCCACTTTTACAACAATTCCATTCATTACTAGTTGTCGGCTGGTCGATGATCATCGGTGGTATAGTAATGAGTATAGCTCACCCACCATGGGCTATCGATCTATCTAATTGGACATTTTCAACCATTGCCTATTTTCTCTTTATTGTTATTTTTGGGACAATGCTCGCTTTTTGGTTTTATATTGCTAGCTTGCACTATCTTTCACCAAAGGAGTCAAGCCTACTAGGTAGTCTTGAACCATTAATGGCTGTCATCACAAGTGTTTGGTGGTTAAAGATTGCTTTTGGTGGCTATCAGTTTATTGGTACATTGCTAATTCTTCTTATGATTTTATACCTTACAGTATTTCAGAAAAAGCAAGCTTGAAAACAGAAAATTAAGAGAGTTATGAATTTTAATAGTCAATACCTCCTATTACCGAGATAGTAATATATGAATTTATACATAAAATTTACATATTTTATCTATCTTTTCTCCTTATTTGTCTACTATACTGAACATAACAACAGATATAAGGAGGTATTTTATGGATAAAAAAGTTATTTTTTTCGAGGTGGAAGGCGGCACAGATAAAGGCCCAGATGGCTATCGCCCAGATACAATGCCAATGGTGGAAGCGCTACAGCAACGTGGACAGGATGCAGAGGTACTCTTCTTTGATATCACAAAAAAGCAGGAAATCTTTCACTATGTTAAGGAACATGGTATTGCCTATGTATCTCGTATTAACCCAGGCAACTTACAGCATGAGGATGAGTACTTTGCTATGCTACGAGAGCTATGCCAAGCTGGCGTTATAGGGATGCCACATCCAGACGCCATGATTAGCTATGGTTCAAAAGACGTATTATCAAAACTGACGACAACAAATTTAGTACCTGATGATACATTTGCCTACTACACAATCGAAGCATTCAAAAAACAATTCCCTACTTCCTTAGCCTTAACAGAGCGTGTTTTGAAGCAAAATCGTGGTTCAACTGGAGAAGGTATTTGGCGTGTAAAATTGGTGGAACCGCTAGCAGAGGGTATCACTGAAGTGCCACTTGATGCACAAATCAAATGTACTGAAGCAAAAGACAATCATGTAGAATATTGGCAGCTTGGCGACTTTATGACATTTTGTGAGCAGTATATTACAGGGACGAATGGTATGTTAATCGATATGCGCTTTCTTCCAAGGATTACAGAAGGCGAAATCCGCTTATTCATGTTGCGCGATCATCCTGTACACGTCGTACATAAAAAACCAGCTGCTACCGAGGATGCCTTTAGTGCAACTCTATTCTCTGGCGCTCAATATCGCTATGACAAACCTGAAGACTGGCAAGAGCTGGTACAAAACTTTTTAAAGCAGCTCCCTCAAGTAACAAACCTACTAGGCAATTATGATTTACCGCTAATCTGGACAGCCGACTTTATGCTAGATACCAATGAAGTCGGAGAAGATTGCTATATTTTAGGTGAGATGAATTGTTCTTGTGTTGGCTTTACTTCAGAACTAGCATTAGCACATGAAGTAGCAGAAGAAATTTTAGCTTGTTTAAAAGAGCATACTGAGGCTATTGCGCAATAAAAAAAGTGCGATCTTTAGAGATCGCACTTTTCATATATAAATCTTAATTCCTTGTATAAATTCATAGATAAAATAACAAGCAAAACCAATCAATAAGAATCCTGCGACAATGGTAAATGTCCGAATCATCTTCCGATTCATAGCTTTACGAGTAACCGAGACAATGGTCAGCAAACCGATATCGTGGAGTAAAATTCCACTTAAAACACCAGCAGCAATAATTAAAAAGCTCGTTGACTCCCCTTGTCCATAAGATTTTGCTAGTACCACACCAAATACGTTGACCCAAAAAACAAGATTACCAGGCGAAATGGCCACTAGTAAGCCGTTAAAATAAGAGGCAAAAAACGATTTGGTTACTTTTTCTCCTGCCAATGTAATATCATGGTCAGCGTTCTTGATAGAATCATAGCCTAACAAGAATAAAAAGCCCGCTCCAATAATCCACATAGGTAGTTGAATTAAAGGCATAGCCAAGATGGAAGCTAGTCCCATATACAAAGCAAAAACCAATACAATATCAATGGTCATACCACCAAGCCCAACTGCCCAGCCGTGCATAAAACCATTTTTGAGTCCTTGCTTTGTCATTTCTACTGTAATAGCTCCTACAGGCATGGCAATGGCAAGTCCTACCAATACATACGCTACATATAAACTCAAAAAAACACTTCTTTCATGTCATCGATAAGCTTCATACGTCCGTTTATGGTTTCACTATAGCATAATTATACTTGAAAGGAAATAATTATTAATAGATACCTGTTAGAGCATTTGCTTTTTCCATTGCGCTAACAAATCTTTTGACTTCTCCAAATCCAATTTCAATGTGACCTGCTTAGCTGTACAACGTTTTTTAGCTTTCTCCCATGCTTCTTCCAAGGCAGGTAAATAGCTTAAATTTTTTGTCGCTGCTACTAGCTGGAAAAATATATTACCTTGAATATAGTGCCAACGAGGATTCATTCCATCTAGGAGTATTGCTTCTTCAATCAGTCTTAATGCCAAATAAGGGCTACCTTCGTGACGATTTAAAAACTGTGCAAATGCTCCCCAATACAATGCCTTATTAGGCTGCAATTTGATTGCCTCCGCATACTGTACTGATGCCTTATCCTGTTCTTTTGCAAGGACATAATATTCTGCCATTGTATAGTAGGCGTTCGCCTGCGCTTCTATAGGTCCTGCTAATAATTCATCGACCACTTTACCAAATTGCTCATCATCCCGACTACCTATATAAGCTGCGAGAACATCTCGTTCTGGATACGAACCATCTATACGTTCCACACTTTGCTTTACTTTGTCGTCAGTAGGCTGAGGCATATTTGCATACCCATTTACCTCTAGCATTGTCACATGCTGCTGAATGACTTGATAGGCCTCTTCTGCGATCGCTGTATCATTGCCCAATATTTCTTTAGCTAGTTGATAACTTTCCTTTACTTGACCACTCAAAAATAAGTCATTGACTTGTTGAACTTGCTCGTTCATTTGTTTTACCACCATTAAAATCCTCACCTTCGCAAAAGAAAAATCTTATTGCTAGTTTACCATTTAAGTAGTATAAGCAAAAGCCAACATGTCCTAATCTTTCTATTATTCTTTTAATTTAAACGCCTTTACATGCTGTTCGAGTGTGTGTGCCATGTGATTTGTTTCATTAGAGCCATGTGCCACCTCATCAATGCTTGCAGTTGTTTGCTGTGCTGCGACAGTAATCATATTCATCGTTTCTTCTATATCACGAATAGATTCTGTTAATTGTTGAATCATTTGCACAATACGTGTAGATTTTTCGTTTTCAGCGGTCATAGCATTAGAAATGGTAATCATTTCTTCTACTGTTGCAGCCACTGCTGTAGAAATATTTCCTAAAGATTGTGCTGTTAGACGCACTGTCTCTGTTCCTTTTTCAATATATTGCGTATTATCATTCGTAGATGACATGACCTGCTGCACATGCTTCATTATATCCTGAATAAGCTGTTCAACTTGCAATACCTCTTGATTAGATTGCTCAGCAAGCTTCCGCACTTCCTCAGCAACAATAGCAAAGCCTTTGCCATGCTCCCCTGCTCTAGCCGCTTCAATGGAAGCATTCAGTGCTAGCAAATTTGTTTGTGATGCGATGTTTGCAATAGACGTTGTAATCGTTTGAATTTTGGTTGCAGATGTAACTAAGTTTTCTACTGTTTGTCGTACCTCACCTGATCCGCTGTGAATTAGTGCCATATCATTGCTTATATCTTTTGCTAGTCGCTCACCCTCTGTTGCTAATTCCATCGTTTGTCGAGCGTTATCAGCACTGTTATTGGCATTGCTTTGAATCATTTGAAGGTCGTGTGCTAAAGAAGTAAGAACATCTGTCGCATTTTCAGCATGGTGCATCCCTGCCGTCACGGCACTTGTTACCTCTTCGATATTATTGGCGACACCTTGAATGGTATTGCTCATATCGTTCAAGGTGGAAGCGGTTTCATCTGCGTTATTCGTTAAAGTGTTAGAAGTGGAACGCATCGTCATAATCATATTTTGTAAATTAGCTGTCATTCGATTTAATGTATTCGCTAAATCCGCTACTTCATCTTTACTGTTAATTTTTGTTTCAGGTACAGCTAAATTACCATTGGCAATTTCTTTCGCCTGCTGAATCAGCACACTAATCGGTCTTACTTTACGACGAATTAAAAAGCCTGTAATGATGGAAGCAATTAGCATAGGGAAAATACTAATTAAAATCCCATTTCGTACAACATCCCATGTTCGCTCCTTTACGATATTGGCATCAAAGTCGATGACACTAATGGCAATAATTTCTTTACTGGAATCATGATCTTTAAAAATAGGGGCATAGCCAGATAAACGGTCCATCCCTGCATAGGTATAAGGCTGTGAGTATGTTGGATGCTTATGTGTAAGCAACATATCAATAGCTTCTTTATCTAAATAAAATTGATCACCAGGGGCATAACCTTTTTCAGCCAAATGATCATCAAGCGCTAATAATGTGCCATCCAACGATAAAATATATTGTGTTTGGAAAATATCTTTATGACCTGTTGTCCAGTTCAAATCGTTCCCAATGTTTTCCTGTACAGCCTTGTCGCCTTGAATGGCCTTGTCCAATTGTTGCGGATTGATCAAACCTGTCGTAATATTGGCACAGCCATAGGCCTCAACACCAGCAGCATCATAAAGTTTATTGTAAGCAGTTATGTATGTAGCGAACGAAGTAATCCCTAGCATCGCCACTAAAATACCAGCGATAATCGTCCCAAGTTGAAAAGTTAATGAATTGCGTAATTTCACGATCCATCCTCTCCCCTTTCTTGTAATAATCTATGAATATTCCTTTTGTGTTTCATCATACTACAAAAAGATGTATTAAAAAAGCATCTTTAATTATTCTAGTAAGATAAAAACATTGGAAAAAGTTCTGAATTGTGCGATAATTGAAGTTAATTATCTTAAATCCTGAGCATTACCAATTCATCTAATAGGAGGGCTTGCTATGAATAAACGCTTTCATCTAGTATCGATTGTTACAGGCAACTTGTTAACAATAGGGGCCATTTTTATTTATGCCATGCAAAGTCAAGTGGGAGTAGCCCTCAGTACGTATGCTCTTGTGATGGGTTTTTTTAGTACTTTGCTTGTGGTTTTCTTCTATATATGGGGGGAAGAAAAACAACAAGTATCCAATCGTTTTCTGAAATAATATGCATCATTTTCCAGTACACAGATACCTGTAGCACGTTTAATGTGGTTCCTTCCCTTTCTATATGTAGAGGGATTTTTTTATGTAAAGTTAGTAGAATTGATTTAGTAGTTGGTATCAAATCGTCAATCGGTAGAGATACTATGTCAAAACATTCATTTAGAAAAATATTTACTTGATGTCGTAGTATCTTGGATGAATTGTGATATAACTTCACCAATTATTTAGGTCTATACAACAGCAACTTTCCTCTATTTTTACTAAAATGGCGTTGTAGATTTATTCATGATTCCCTTCTTTTCCGAGGCATTCCCCTCCTTATACGTCTAATTGTTGTAGAAAAATAAAATTTTTTGTAGAAAATTTTAAAACAATGATTGAGTAGTATATCAATTTTCTGTATAATCAGCTTGTTTGACAATACTTTATATGAACTTGGGGGTAGACAATTGGGTAAAGCATTGATTATCGGAGCTGGCGGAGTTGCCAGTGTTGTGGTACACAAGTGTGTTCAAAATTCGGACGTATTTGAGGAAATTTGTATCGCAAGTAGAACTGTTTCAAAATGTGACGCTCTAAAAGAAAAACTAGACGGCGGAAAAACAAAAATTCATACTGCACAGGTAGACGCAGACAATACAGAAGAGGTTATTGAGCTTATTAAAGCTTTCGGACCAGATGTAGTGATTAACGTGGCTCTACCTTATCAGGACTTAACGATTATGGATGCTTGCTTAGCGACAGGTGTGCACTATGTGGATACTGCAAACTACGAGCCACCTGAAACGGCAAAATTTGAATATAAATGGCAATGGGCTTATAAAGAGAAGTTTGAAAAAGCTGGCTTAACTGCATTACTTGGAAGCGGTTTTGACCCAGGTGTAACAGGCGTTTTCACAGCTCATGCACAAAAACATGAATTTGATGAAATCCACTATATCGATATCGTGGATGCCAATGCGGGAGATCATGGATATCATTTCGCAACAAACTTCAACCCAGAAATTAACATTCGTGAAATTACAGCGAATGGTCGTTACTGGAAAGAAGGCGAGTGGATTGAAACTGCACCACTTGAGAAAAAAGAAGTGTATAACCTACCTGAAATCGGACCAAAAGATATTTACCTTCTATACCATGAAGAGCTTGAATCCCTTGCAAAAAATATCAAAGGTTTAAAACAAATCCGCTTCTGGATGACGTTCTCTGAAAAATACTTAACACACTTAAAAGTGTTAGAAAACGTAGGTATGACATCAATTGAGCCAATCGAATTCGAAGGGCAAATGATTCAACCAATCCACTTCCTTAAAGCGGTATTACCAGATCCAGCTTCACTTGGACCACGTACGAAAGGTAAAACAAACATCGGTTGTATCATTCGCGGTCTAAAAGATGGCAAAGAAAAAACGTACTATGTGTACAATGTATGTGACCACGAAGAGTGCTACAACGAGGTTGGTTCACAAGCGATTTCTTACACAACTGGCGTACCAGCTATGATCGGTGCAATGCTTGTGATGAACGGTGAATGGCGTAAACCAGGTGTATGGAATGTGGAAGATTTCAATCCAGATCCATTCATGGATGCACTAAATAAATGGGGTCTACCATGGCAAGAAAGCCATAACCCAGAATTATTAGACCTTGATTTAGATGCAAAGGAATTAAGCCGATGAAACCAATTGATTTTTCAAAAGTTCCATCCCCTTCTTATGTAGTGGATGAGCGATTATTAACAAAGAATCTTGAGCTTTTAAAATCAATTCAAGATCGAACAGGCTGCCGCATTTTATTAGCCCTTAAAGGCTTCTCTATGCATTCAACATTCCCACTAGTAGGGGAATATTTAGCGGGCATTACATCTAGCTCACTGCATGAGGCACGTCTTGGCTATGAAAAAATGGGCAAAGAAGTTCACGTTTATGCACCTGCTTATATTGAGCATGAAATGGACGAGCTTCTAGGCTATGTGGATCACATCGTATTTAACTCATTTAACCAATGGGCTCAGTTCAAGGATAAAGTTAAATCTGCTGGTAAAACAATTGAATGTGGTATTCGTGTGAATCCTGAATACTCTGAAATTGAAACAGCTCTTTATGATCCTTGTTACACAAACTCTCGCCTTGGTACAACATTGGCTAACTTTGATAAATCACAGCTTGATGGTATCGATGGCTTACACTTCCATGCGATGTGTGAACAAAATTCTGATACATTAGAGCGTATTATTGAAGTAGTTGAGGAAAAATTTGGTGATGTTTTACACCAAATGAAATGGTTAAACTTCGGTGGCGGTCACCATATTACACGTGATGATTATGATGTAGAAAAACTTGTGAACATCATTAATTATATTCAAGAAAAGTATAACCTGCTTGTTTATCTTGAGCCAGGTGAAGCAGTAGCCCTTAATACAGGCTATTTAGTAGCAACGGTGCTAGATATTCAAGAAAATGGAATGGATCTTGCTATTTTAGATACATCAGCAACATGTCACATGCCTGATGTACTTGAAATGCCTTACCGTCCAATGATTATTGGTTCTGGACAAGCAAATGAATTAGCACACACATATCGCTTAGGCGGACTAACATGTCTAGCTGGTGATGTGATTGGCGATTATTCGTTTGAACAGCCATTAAAACCAGGTGATCGTCTTGTATTCACAGATATGGCTCATTATTCAATGGTGAAAAACCATATGTTTAACGGTGTCAACTTACCATCTATCGTTTCTTATAATGATGAAGAAGGTATTAAAGTCATTCGTGAATTTAAATTCGAGGACTACAGTGGTCGACTGTCCTAATACCAATAGAAAAGCCCTTCCAGTTTAACACTGGAAGGGCTTTTTTTATGGACGCATGGTCATCCAATTCTCCACATAATGAATGGCTACTCCATGAAAAGCATCGTTATTAGAAAAATGTTGCTGAACAAGTATAAGCTGTTCATTCATAAAGGCTTCTCCATTATCATAAAAAGTAATATTTTCCCCTTCCTCTGAAGCGCCTGTTTCTACACCAATTACAATTGATTTATTCACAGTGGAAGCATAAGCGATTTCATGTTCTACAATAGAGATAATATCTTTTGCAGCATCACGATAGGCCATGATCGTCACACTATCCACATGGTCAATGACCCAATCAGCTAATAACCCTTTTCCAAATTTATTATTATACTGAACTTCATCAAACCAAAATGGCATATCTACTTCTAAAGTAAGTTGTAACTGACTTGCTTTCTCATTTGCTTTCATTATTAGTGTTTGATAGGATTCTATCGTTTGTGCTTGATGTAAACTCCATCCACTATTTAAATAAGGTTCTACATCAAGGTGAACCCCAGAAAATTGCTCAGATTCAGTTGAATTCTCATTATATGTATGTAACCAATTAAACAATTCGTCTTGGCTTCGACTACCCTCAGCTGAAGCCCAGCTTGCAGCACCATCCAATGCATAAATGCGAATACCTCTGTGAGAAGCGTTACTAATAAAATGCTTATAGTCATTGCTCGCTATGCCTTGATCGATTTGCAGATAAACTTTATTGACATCGTTATGTTCTAAAAATAATAATATTTTTTCTTGGTCATCAATGATGAGGGATGTATCCCACAGCCATGTAGCCTTTTCCTGTATAGACATTGCATCAACCTTTCCACTTGATAAAGCTAATGAACTAATCATGATGACGATTAGTGCGGTCCATACTTTTAATTGTCTCTTCATACGAACTAACTCCATTCTACTCGCCACGGCTCCTAGAACAGAACCTGGCAACCTGACAATCTTGCACTGAAATTATAGTGTTTAGACTCATGGCTTTGCGTCCCTCCCTTTCGGTGAAGTTTGCCTTTTTCAGTTTTTTCTTAATCATTATCATACGCGGTTAGTAATTGTTTGTCTGTAGGTATAATGCATAATTGTCACATGTATGATCACGTAAAAACGACAAAATACAGGTTAAATTTACTATTCAAACATAAAAAAACGTAGAGTACTTAAGCCTCTACGTTTTCCTTTTCATTTTCAAGCATTTTGTGTAAATAATCGATAATTTCTCGAATGCCCTCTAATGAATTAACCAGTATTTTTGGATCAACATATGTTATCATTCGATTTTCAAGATTAGCTACCGCAGTAAAATAGCGTGTTTTACTATAATTGACTAGACCCAATTGCTGAAGTACTGATTCATCGAAATCAAGAATTTCACGTGCTTCTGTAACAAGTAATCCATAATTAACAACATCTGTATTCAACACAATGATACGAGCAGTTGCTGTATTCGATGAACGATTGTACAGTATGCGTTCAAAATCAAGAACAGGTACAAGCTCACCGCGAATTCTTGTAAAGCCTAGAAGATAGTTAGGTAAATGAGGAATAGGTGTTACTTGCTCTAATTTTTCAATTGAAATCGCTTGCTCCACAGGCACAGCATACTCCTCTGTCCCACAAGCAAAAACGACTGCTTTGACACTTTCCATAGGGTCACATCCTTATTCGACTGTTAGTTTTTCGCCGATTCTTTGACGATTTCTACTAGTAAATCTGCTAATTTTTCAAGTTCTTCTACTGGTATTTTTTCATTTGTTGTATGGATATCCTCGTATCCAACAGATAAATTAACTGTAGGAATACCAAAGCCTGCGATGACGTTTGCATCTGAGCCTCCACCAGAAATGCCTAGTGTCGGTGTACGATCAATATTGCGTGCAGCAGCCATAGCTACCTGAACTACTTTATCAGATTCCGTTACACGGAAGCCTGGATACATCAGCTTCACTTCTACCTCTGCACGTGCGCCTAAAGAAGCAGCTACTTGTTCAAACGTATCTTGCATATGCTTTGTTTGCGCATCCAATTTAGCTTTGTCTATAGAGCGTGCTTCTGCAAGGATTGTCACTTCGTCACAAACAATATTCGTCGCTTGTCCACCTTCAAAACGCCCAATATTCGCTGTCGTTTCTTCATCTAAACGACCTAGTTTCATTTGAGCAATGCATTTTGATGCGACTGTTATGGCAGAAATGCCCTTTTCAGGAGCAACCCCTGCATGTGCCGTTTTTCCAATAATCTTTGTGAAAATTTTCGCTTGGAATGGTGCTGCTGTCACGATACCACCAACTTTGCCATCGCTATCAACCGCAAATCCATATTTTGCTTTAATGTTAGCTGGATCTAACTCTTTAGCGCCAACAAGGCCACTTTCTTCACCAGCCGTAATAATAAATTCAATATCGCCATGTGCAATATTTTGCTCTTTCAAACGTTTGACCATCTCAAATAGAGCAGCTAGTCCTGCTTTATCATCGGCACCTAAAATCGTCGTACCATCTGATACGATATAGCCATCCTCACGCAAAGACGGTTTGATGCCTTTTCCTGGAACGACAGTATCCATATGAGAAGTGAAATAGATTGGCTCTACATCCAGTGTGCCTTTTAATGTGGCAATAATATTACCTGCCCCATGTCCATTACGCGTATGTGCATCGTCTTGAATCACTGAAAATCCAAGTGCAGTTAACTTATCTACAAGAATTGGTGCTATTAGTTGTTCATGTTTTGTTTCCGAATCAATTTGTACGAGCTCAAAAAACTCTTCTACTAAACGACTTGTCATGTTGTAAAACTCCCTTAGTTTACGTGTATTTCCACGTTATAGTATATGTATCATTTTAGCACAACGTCAGAAGAGTTGAAATCATTGAACAATACTACCAAAATAAAAAGTCTGAGAAAAATCTCAGACTTTCCCTAGTCATTGAAAATAAGCTCTTTTTCTTTTTCTAATGATTGTAAGTAGTTGACAGCTTTATTATGTTTATCCTGTAAGCGCCAAATCGTATTATGTACATCATCTTGAACACGCGAGACCTGTTCCCTTGCTGTCGAGATTTTAGAATGAACAGACCATGCTGAAAAAATATCATCAAAAAAGTAATCAGCAAACTTAACAAACCCATCTGTTTCAATATGCAGCGATTTCGTAGACATTTCATGAACATCTAATAATTCATTATGAAACCGTTGTAACGCAATTTGAGCACTATGTAAATAGTTTTCAGACTGATCGAGTGCATCATGCTTTAAGTGCGTAGCAATCAGACCACCGCCAAAAAATGTATCCCATGTGGAATACCCATTGGCCGAATGTAATGAAGCTGCTGCTTGCCCTAGCCTTGTAAGAGCTACTTCTCCCGCTTCCTCCGCCTCTTTAATTTCTCTAATGAGCTGCTTTGTTAGCATTTCCTCATGTGCTAAATGCTCTAGCCTTTCTGCTTGGGCAGCATCATGAATCTGTAAATACTTCTTCTTTTTAAGGTAGACCTGTTGAAGTGATTGCTGTAGCGCATTTTCATCAATCTGGGCAAGCTGATTCATCACTTGCACGTTGTCCTCTGCTAAATCATTTTGCATTTTCTTTGCTTCATTCAGCTTTAATTCAAGTACTGCCGCCTTATCAATTTTTTCTGCCCTCAGTTCATCTTGTTGCCCTGTCCATGTACGAATCATATTCATAAACGAGAAACCATCCAATTTATCAAGTTTGGATCGAATTTGGTGGAGTGCTGCTGTATGAGTGTCTATTTCCTGTTGTGTATGTTTAATTTGCCCATCAATTAACTGATTTTGTTCGTTTAATCTAGATGCTTTTCTAAGTTGTGCATGAATCTTTTCTTGCTCTGTTTGTAATTGCTGCCATTCCATTCATCTCAACTCCTCATATCTATCAGTACGGATGACAAACAAAAATGTTTCACTTTTTGGCAATGAAAAACCTAGCAACTTTTGAGCTGCTAGGCTTGTATGACTATTATAGAGGAATATTACCGTGCTTTTTCTCTGGACGTGTTTCATGTTTGTTTGACAGCATATCAAGTCCTTGAATCAGCTTGATACGTGTATCTCGTGGATCGATTACGTCGTCTACCATACCGCGAGATGCTGCAACATATGGGTTAGCAAATTTCTCTTTATATTCTTCGATTTTTGCTGCACGAGTTGCTTCTGGGTCATCTGATTTTGCAATTTCACGGGCAAAAATGATGTTAGCTGCGCCAGCAGCACCCATAACAGCAATTTCAGCATTTGGCCATGCAAATACAAGGTCAGCACCAATTGATTTAGAGTTTAAGGCAACGTAAGCGCCTCCATAAGCTTTTCGTAAAATCACTGTAATTTTTGGAACAGTCGCTTCTGAATAAGCATAAAGAATTTTCGCACCATGACGAATAATACCACCATGTTCTTGTTTAACACCTGGGAAGAAGCCAGAAACGTCTTCAAATGTGATGATTGGGATATTGTATGCATCACAAGTACGAATGAAACGAGCAGCTTTATCAGAAGAATCGATATCTAAGCCACCAGCAAGAACTTTTGGTTGGTTACAAACAAGTCCAACTGATTCGCCAGCAATACGTGCAAAACCGACTACTACGTTTTTAGCAAACTCTGCATGTACTTCCATGAACGAACCTTCATCCACTACTTGCTCAACAACTTTACGTACATCATATGGACGTGTTGTTTCGATTGGTACTGTATCTACGATTTCTGGACGGTAGTCATCCCCTTCAGGTCTAGCTTGACGAGGCGCCTTTTCTTTATTGTTTTGTGGTAAGTAGCTTAATAGTTTTTTAATTTCATCAATCGCTGCCTCTTCAGAAGGAGCACGGAAATGAGCATTCCCACTGACCGCATTATTTACTTTCGAACCACCTAAATCTTCAGCAGAAATTTTCTCTCCTGTTACCGTTTCGATTACTTTAGGTCCTGTAATGAACATTTGAGATGTCTTATCCACCATTAGAATAAAGTCAGTAATAGCTGGAGAATAAACAGCTCCACCAGCACAAGGTCCCATAATCACAGAGATTTGTGGAATCACACCAGAATAAATGGCATTTCGGTAGAAGATATGACCATAGCCATCTAATGAAAGAACACCCTCTTGAATACGTGCACCGCCTGAGTCATTGATGCCGATAAATGGTGTACCATTTTTAGCAGCTAGATCCATCACTGTTGCCATTTTTTTCGCATGCATTTCTCCAAGCGCCCCACCAAACACTGTGAAATCTTGAGAGAATAAGTATACTGGACGTCCGTTAATTTTACCGAATCCAGTTACGACACCATCACCAGGTCCCTCCATTTTTTCCATGCCGAAGTCTACTGTACGATGTGTAATAAATGGGTTGATTTCGAAAAATGTACCTTCGTCTAGCAACAAGTCTATACGCTCACGAGCAGTAAGTTTCCCCTTCTCATGCTGCTTATCGATGCGATCATAGCCACCACCAAGTTCAATTACCGTTTTACGGTCATACAAGTCATTGATTTTGTCGAACATATCCATACTAATCACTTATCCCCTTTTCCACTTTTATCACATAATTCATATAACACCCCAAATGAGGATTTAGGATGCATAAACGCAACCTCTGCCCCTCCAGCACCTGGCCCTGGCTCTTCGGATAAGAGACGTACACCTTTTTCACGAAGCTCTGCCATTCGTTCACGAATTCCCGTCACACCAAACGCAACATGATGAATTCCTTCTCCACGTTTTTCAATAAAACCATGGATGGCACTTTTATCACTCATTGGTTCTAATAGCTCGATTTTCACGTTCCCTGCGTCGATAAATGCCACACGAACCTGTTGAGATTCTACTTCTTCCACTTTCATCAACTTTAAGCCCAAAGTTTCTGTATAATATGTAATGCGTTCATCAAGATCGCGCACTGCAATCCCAATATGGTCTACTTTCTCCATGGTGACATCTCCTTCTGTTATGGTACATACTCTATTTTACAGACTTTTTTGTCAAAACTCTACTACTTGAGAAATTTTTCAGATTTGCTAAACTATTTATAAGAAAAGAAGGAGCGAACGAGCATATGAGTAATAAAAAATTTCAAAAAGTCGTTATTTATAGTATGATCGCAATTATGCTAATCTCATCTCTAGCATTCGGATTATCTATGATAATTTAAGGCAAAGCACGAGGCGTCCACACTACTGTGGGCGCTCTTTTTTAGCCTTTAACCCTTTAAATGACTGCTTTATTTCTAAATACCTGTCCATTTCCTCTATAAACTGATAGAGGGCTGCCTGAGCGATAAATTGCTCGTGGCTTTGTGGTAAAGGAAGCTGAGAAAAATCGCGCTTAACATGTTCGAGCTTTTCGCGGTACTGACTAGCCGTATTCCCCGAATGAACATGCTCACCTAGGTCTTGTAAAAAATCTGCCACAATTTCAGCCTCTTGTACTATAACAGGTAATGTCGTCACTTTGGGTAGCACTCTTTCGATAATTTCTAGCTGCTGCTCTCGCATATCGAAATATACATAGTAATCATTTTTACGTCTTGTAAAATGGTTTTGAACATCTTTAAACGCTAATGATTTTGCCTCTTCTAGTGCTTTGATTGCATCGATAATTTCTTGGCCGTTCCACAACGTATCTCCTTGCCGTAAATAGCTGGCAATTTCTAAAAAAATCTTACTATATAGCTCCTCTATTTTGACTCTGTAGTAATTTAATTCCTTTTGAATGTCTGGCATATACATATTAATGGCAATCCCTGTTCCATAACCGATAGCCATCAACGCTAATTCATTATAAACAAGTGTTAATGAGTAACCTTCAGCAGCGTAAATATGCATAATAATCACGACACTGGAGATAAATCCATCCGCAACCTTTAAAGATACAATGGTAGGAATAAAGAGTATAAGCATGCCTGCTAGTGTAAGTGGATGATAAGCAAATAACTCAAAGCTTACAAAGGCAAAAAGCATTGCTACAATACTTGCAACCAATCGTGTATAGGCTGCATAAATGGATTTCTTTTTTGTTGGTTGCACACATAATATGGTTAGAATACCAGCAGATGCATATGAGGCTAAATCAAAATACTGTGCAATGGCAATAGCGATGGCCGCACCAATTGCTGTTTTTAAAGTTCGATAGCCGATTGAAAACTTCTTCAGGCCGACTGCCTCCCATCCTTTAGTACTCTTCACTCATTCAGCTAATTATTTAGCCAATATTACAAAAATTTTAATAATAATGAAACTATCTATACATGAGGATCAGTAGGAAGCCTACATAGATAGCATGATCTATGAGGCTTTTCTACTTGATTGAAAATGATTTTTCTTATGCAAGAATAGACTTAAAGTTCGTCACAATATTCTTCAAAGTTTGCTTGTAAATTTGTCACAACTGACATTGGGTCATGCCCTTCAATTTCATAGCGTCCCACTTCTGCGACAACTTGTCCGTCTTTTAATAGAACGAATGATGGTGATGAAGGTAGATGATCTTCTCCAAAATGGTAACGCGCTGCTGCAGTTGCCTCTTTATCTTGCCCTGCAAACACTGTTACTAAATGGTCTGGACGTTTATCATAATGAACGCATTGTGCTGCTGCTGGACGAGCGATACCACCCGCACAACCACACACTGAGTTCACCATTACTAATGTTGTACCTGGACGAGCAAACGCCTCTTCTACAGCTTCTGGTGTTGTTAATTGTTCATAACCAGCTGCCTCAATTTCAGCACGTGCTGTTTTTAAAATTTCCTGCATAAATAAATCGTAATCCATATTCATATAGCGATAGCTCCTTTCAAGTTCGCGCCAATTTAGTTATATTTCAGATAGTAGATTTTTGACGCTTATCCATCTCTTATCATAGCAGTTTGCAAGCAATTTGTGCACCTACTTGCTCAACACATTTCAGTTGAAATTACTACGATTTCAATAAGACTCGTTTACTTGTCTTCCTGCTCCTCGCTAAATAAACGATCCACACCTTGTGTAACTGTCAACTGTCCACTTAAAATTTGACGTTCAAGCTGTTGTACTTGTGCTTTACGTTGCGGGTTTCCATAAAAGAGATCTATTAAATGATCGGTAATCATCGATTGGAACCACTCTTTTGTTTGTTGCTGGCGTCGAGTAGCCCAATAGTGATTTGCTTCTACGATTTGCTTGAATTCCCCAATTGTTTCCCAAACCTTATCAAGTCCTCGATTTTCTAGTGAACTAACAGGCATGGCAGTTGACATCCAACCAGGTGTAGCAGGCTGTAAAAAGTGCAAAATTTGTTTGTACTCTGCAACCGTTTTTTTAGCTAGACGTACATTATCACCATCCGCCTTATGCACGACAATTGCATCTGCTAATTCCATAATGCCTTTTTTCATGCCCTGCAATTCATCCCCCGCTCCTGTTAAAACAAGAAGCAGGAAGAAGTCAACCATGCCACGGACATAGGTTTCACTTTGTCCAACACCAACTGTTTCAATTAAAATCACATCATAGCCTGCTGCCTCACAAACTAACATGGTTTCACGTGTCTTTTTGTGAACACCCCCTAGGGTACCTGCCGATGGCGATGGACGCACAAATGCACTAGGCTTCTTAACGAGCTCTTCCATACGCGTTTTATCGCCAAGTATACTTCCTCCCGATAGAGAAGAACTTGGATCAATGGCAAGAACAGCAACTCGTTTCCCCATATCACAAAGCATAGTACCGAAAGCCTCTATGAATGAGCTTTTTCCTGCCCCAGGCACACCTGTTATGCCAATTCGGATACTATTGCCTGTATGTGGAAGAAGCTCCTGCAATAGTTCTTGTGCCTGTACTTTATGGGTAGCGTTTGAACTTTCAATGAGGGTAATGGCTTTTGATAAATGTGTGCGAGAGCCCGCACGTACTTGTTGTGCAAGCTCTCCTACATTTAGAGTGTCTGCCTTTTTCTTTCGGAACTTTTTGGGTGTACCATATTGCATCCCGTCGTGAGTCGCCTCTACTCCGTCCATGACAAATAGCGCACTTTCTTCCATTCCTTTATTTTTGTCCATTATTCAGACACTTCCTCATAGCCTAAACGTTTGTAGATTTCTTCAATAATTTTTTGTGCAGATACAGGAATCACTGTACCTGGTCCGAAAATAGCTACTGCACCGGCATTATAAAGGAAATCATAATCTTGTGCTGGTATAACACCACCCACAATAATGATAATATCTTCACGACCTAGTTTTTCAAGCTCAGCTATCAATTCAGGCACCAATGTTTTATGTCCTGCTGCTAGTGAAGACACACCAATAACATGAACATCATTTTCAACAGCCATTTGAGCAGCCTCAGCAGGCGTCATAAATAATGGAGAAATATCTACGTCAAAGCCTAAATCTGCATAACCAGTTGCGACAACCTTTGCACCACGGTCATGTCCATCTTGTCCCATTTTAGCAACTAAAATACGCGGACGACGACCTTCATTTTCAAGGAATTCTTCTGTCATTTGTTTCACTTCCGCAATTTGCTCCTCATCAGAGAAGTTTGCAGAGTAAACACCAGAGATCGAACGAATGACCGCTTTATGACGACCAGAAACTGCTTCAATTGCATCAGATATTTCACCTAAAGAAGCACGAGCGCGCGCTGCATCCACTGCTACCGCTAGCAGGTTTTCTTCTCCATCTTGAGCCGCCTTCGTTAAGCGAGCTAAATGTTTTTGAACTTCCGCTTCATCACGAGCTGCCTTCATCGCTTCTAAACGTTCAATTTGTTTTTGACGAACAATGGTATTATCGATATCTAAAATATCAATTGGCTCTTCTTTTGCTAAGCGATACTTATTCACGCCAACAATCGTTTCTGTTTTAGAATCAATTTTCGCTTGACGTTTTGCTGCGGCTTCCTCAACCTTCATTTTTGGAAGTCCCGTTTCAATCGCTTTAGCCATACCACCAAGCGCTTCTATCTCTTCGATTAACGCCCAAGCAGATTTCGTAATTTCTTCTGTTAATTTCTCTACGTAGTACGAACCACCCCAAGGATCAATGACTTTTGTCATCGCTGTTTCCTCTTGTAAAAATAACTGTGTATTACGCGCGATACGTGCTGAGAAATCAGTTGGAAGTGCAATCGCTTCATCCAGTGCATTTGTATGAAGGGATTGTGTATGTCCCATCGAAGAGGCATTTGCTTCGATTAAAGTACGTGCAACATTGTTAAATGGATCTTGCTCAGTTAATGACCAGCCAGATGTTTGGGAGTGCGTACGTAATGCTAATGTCTTTGGATTTTTCGGGTTAAACGTAGACATCATTTGTGCCCAAATACGACGTGCTGCACGCATTTTAGCAACTTCCATGTAATAGTTCATACCAATTGCCCAGAAGAACGATAGGCGAGGTGCAAATGCATCAATATCAATACCTGCTTTTAATCCTGTTCGAACATACTCCAAGCCATCTGCTAATGTATAGGCAAGCTCAATGTCATTTGTTGCGCCTGCTTCTTGAATATGGTAACCCGAAATTGAAATAGAGTTAAATTTTGGCATATACTTCGCTGTATATTCAAAAATATCTGCAATGATTTTCATTGACATAGCTGGTGGGTAAATATATGTATTACGCACCATGTATTCTTTTAAAATATCATTTTGAATGGTACCTGCTAATTGATCTGGCGTTACCCCTTGTTCTTCTGCTGCTACAATATAGAATGCAAGGACGGGTAATACGGCACCATTCATTGTCATTGAAACTGACATTTGGTCTAACGGGATTTGATCGAAAAGGATTTTCATATCCTCAACTGAGTCAATCGCAACTCCAGCTTTTCCTACATCCCCTGTTACACGTGGATGATCAGAGTCATAGCCTCGATGTGTTGCTAAATCAAACGCGACAGAAAGACCTTTTTGTCCCATGGCCAAATTTCGTTTGTAAAAGGCATTGGATTCTTCAGCAGTTGAGAAACCAGCGTATTGCCGAACCGTCCATGGACGTGCTACATACATAGTAGGGTATGGTCCACGTGTGTTGGGTGCAATCCCTGCCACATCATTTAGATGTTTAGCCTCTTTAATATCTTCTTTTGTGTAAATATCTTTAATTTCAATCCCCTCATTTGTCATGAACTTATCTTCAGACGCTTGAGGTGCTTCAGCTGTTAAAACCTTTTCTATTTCTACTGCATTAAAATTTGGCTTGCTCATCGTTGGACCTCCTTCATGCTCGCAAACACGGACTGTAATTTTTCAATGATGTTTTGTCCTGCGAAAATAAAGCCGTTTAAGCCATTTGCTAACCATGCTTCTTCTTCGTCTTTAAATTTGCCCGCTACATCTACAAGCACATTCGCTGGTTTTTCAGCTAAAATGGCTGATACAAATGCTTTTGTATCATCATCATTGCCTGCAATCACTACATACTTAGCCTCTGTCGCCTTCAGCCAAGCTACTGCCTCTTCTACAGTTGTCACTGGCTCACTTTTTTCTGGTACAAGACCCACTGTGTTTAAGAAGCCCGCTACAAAATCTGCGCGTGGTTTAGAGCTTTTTAATGATCCTAATGCTAAAATACCTGTTTTTACATCTGCTGCTGTCATGTCTGCACGTAAATCCTCAAATGGAGCAGCGATACGCTTAATATCAGCAAATAATGGATTTGTATCCTGTTCAAGAATATCAGCTGGATTAGCATAAATATTCGTTCCAATTAATGATTGCTTACGTGTTTGGGCAGCTTTGATGCGTTTTTGATAGGATGCTTCCACTTCTTCTGCAAGCTTGCCAGAGGCTGTATATTCATCGATACCGCCAGCTGCCTGGATGTCTAAAAATAGTGCCCATGCTTCTTTCACAAAATCTGCTGTTAACGACTCGATAAAGTAAGAGCCCCCTGCTGGATCTTTTACTTTTAAGACATTTGTTTCTTCTCTTAAAATTAATGATACATTACGAGCGATACGAATGGATTGATCCGTAGGCTTTGTTAACACATCATGTGGATGAACCGTAAAGAGATCCGCACCACCGATTAAACCAGAAAGCGCTTCATTTGAAGAGCGTAATAAATTTACATACACATCTAATTTAGAAAAGCTTCTTAATGATGTTTCAGCAACAGTAGGGATTTTGATATGATCTGTTACGCCATAAGCGGATGAGAACGCTTTCCAAAGTACTTTAAAAGCACGTAGCTTTGCAATCTCCGTAAAGAATTGTGTATCAATGGCAAATGATACAAAAAATTTCTTCGAGAACGCTTCAAAGCTTTTTTCTTGTTCTGCAAATTTGGCTGCTAATGCAAGTGCATAGGCTAATTCTTGTACAGCGTTAGCACCTTCATTATGATAAACTATTGTGTCTGCACTGACTGAGCGCACGTTCGGAAATGCAGTCAAAGTGATAGGGTCTTTTGAAATAATGTAACCTTTAATGGCTTCTTGTTGATCTACTGGAATGTTGTCGAATACTGCTAATAATGGGTCTTTTGAATTTTCAATAGTAATTTTAAACGAATATTCTGAGAAATATGATGCTAATTTGACCAATACTTCTTCTGTCCAAGCAAAGCTCACTCGGCTATCAATCGTAATAACTTCATTGCCTCGAGCTAGACTATCCTCAAGTTGTGCAAAAAAAGCTTCGCTTGAATCAGCGTGAATTTGTTGTGCCACCTGAAATACTTGATCATTTTGTAGGGAACGGATTGTGGCAACTTGTAAATCAAGCTCTTCTCCAAGCTTAGCTACTAAACTTTCTTGCGTGTAAAGCGGCTGTAGTGTAACACCTTCATTTGTTTTTGTGAATAGTGACTCAAATGGTTTCCCTTTTAAAGCTTTGATTGCTGCATCTTGCCAGTCTGAATAGGCTGGTATTTCAAATTCAATATTTTTCATGTTGTTTGACATGCGGACGCTTAATCAGCTTCCCCCCTTAGTAGTTTCTATTTGTTATTCTACATGACAAATTGCGACTCGAAAAGCATAAAAAAAATCGGAAACCCTTATACAGCAGGTTTCCGACAAGTCATCAGTAGACTGACGTTGAAGATTTATTTGTATTTTCGAGTATTTCTTTTACTCTATTTAGGAATTTACCACAGACAAGTCCATCAAGCACACGATGATCTAATGATAAACATAAATTCACAATATCACGTGCAGCAAACATTCCACCTGGTAAAACAACAGGTTTTTTTACAATACTTTCCACTTGTAGGATCGCTGCTTGTGGGTAATTGATGATGCCCATTGATTGAACAGAGCCAAATGCACCTGTATTATTCACTGTAAATGTACCACCAGTAATGTCATCCATTGCTAATTTTCCTGTACGAACTTTGATAGCCAGTTCATTGATTTCTTTCGCAATTCCTTTAATGGATTTTTCATCTGCGTGTTTTATAACAGGTACAAATAAGGCATCATCCGTTGCTACTGCAATCGAAATATTGATGTCATGTTTTTGAATGATTTTATCTTCCGCCCACATCGAATTCAGCATTGGGAATTCCTTTAAAGCTTGAGCAACCGCTTTTACAAAGAAGGCGAAATATGTAAGATTAAAGCCTTCTTTTTGCTTAAATTCGTTCTTTAAGCTATCACGATAAGTCACTAAATCTGTTACATCCACTTCCATCATCATCCAAGCATGCGGCGCTTCATGTACACTTTTCACCATATTATTCGCAATAGCACGACGGATCTTCGTCACTGGAATTTCGATATCTCCTGGATGAATAGGTTGTACAGGTGCAGCTGCTTTTTCCACTTGTTGCTGTGGTGCAGAAGCTGCTGTAGGTGCTGATGTCGTTTGAACGGTTGGAGCTGCTTGTGCTACATCATTTGCCGTTGGGATATTACCTGTTTCAATGAGCTTTAACAGGTCTTTTCGTGTAATACGACCACCCTCGCCAGTACCTGTTACAAGGTCTAAAGCTATATCATGCTCCTGTGCAAGTCGAAGAACAGCTGGTGAATAACGTACTTTACCCGTACGTGCCTCTTTTGGTGCAGATACTGGAGCTGCTACCTGCTGTGGTGCCTCCTGTTTCTTTTGAACACCTGCATTTAAAATAGCCGTACTTACCGTTGATTTTTTTTCAGGTGGCGGTGCTGGTAATTCACCTTCTCCCGCTATTTCAATCGAGCAAACGACTGCTCCAACTGGTAATGTCTGACCTTCTTGCGCAAGTAGCTCCGTGATAACCCCTTCAAATGATGACGGGATTTCAGCATTTACTTTATCTGTAACAACCTCTGCTAATGGATCATACTTTTTAACTGTATCTCCAGGCTTTACAAGCCATTTTTCAATTGTACCTTCTGTTACACTTTCGCCGAGCTGTGGCATTGTAATATTTTGAACCGACATCTTTTATTCCTCCCATCAATTAAGCCTAGGCGTCATTGTACCTGATGCAGCGCTAAAAACATTAAACGTAGACAGGCATTTAGACAGATTTTGACTTTCATATGTGCAAAGTCAAAATCTGTTGTTCCGTCTGAGGCTTTTATTTTTTCATTCAGCCTTGTTGTAATCTATTAGAACGCAGCAAGTTCTCGCATAGCACGTTCCACTTTATCAGGATTAATCATAAAATATTTCTCCATCGTTGGTGCATATGGCATGGCTGGCACATCAGGTCCCGCTAGACGTTGAATTGGTGCATCAAGCTCAAATAAACAATGTTCTGCAATAATTGCAGCAACCTCACTCATGATACTACCTTCTTTATTATCCTCTGTGACAAGCAATACTTTACCTGTCTTACTTGCAGCCTCAATAATCGCTTCTTTATCCAGAGGGTAAACTGTACGCAAGTCAAGGATATGAGCGGAAATACCATCCGCAGCTAGGCGTTCTGCCGCTTGTAAAGCAAAGTGGACTGCTAAACCATAGGTAATGACTGTCACGTCATCTCCTTCACGTTTTACATCTGCTTTACCAATTGGCAATGTGTAATCATCTAGTGGTACTTCCCCTTTAATTAAACGATAGGCACGTTTATGTTCGAAAAATAATACTGGATCTTCATCACGAATAGCGGCTTTCAATAAGCCTTTTGCATCATACGGTGTTGATGGAATGACAATTTTCAAACCAGGTGTACCAGCAAAAAGTGCTTCAACGGATTGTGAATGATAAAGTGCCCCGTGAATACCTCCGCCAAAAGGTGCGCGGATGACCATTGGACAAGTCCAGTCATTATTAGAACGGTAACGAATTTTGGCTGCCTCTGAGACGATTTGATTGACAGCTGGCATAATAAAATCAGCAAATTGCATTTCAGCAATCGGACGCATACCGTACATCGCAGCACCGATACCCACACCAGCTATTGCACTTTCTGCAAGCGGTGTATCAAGCACGCGGTATTCACCAAATTGATCGTATAGCCCAGTAGTGGCTTTGAATACACCACCTTTACGACCAACGTCCTCTCCTAAAATGAAAACTCGTTCGTCACGTTCCATCTCTTCTTTCATTGCTAATGTAATCGCATCAATATAAGACATTACTGCCATTACATGTCACCTCCGTCCACTGGTGCATAAACATATTTAAGTGCATGCTCTGGTTGTGCATATGGAGCCGCTTCAGCATAATCAGTTGCTTCATTTACTTCTGCCATAACACGCTCTTCGATTTCAGTACGTATCGCGTCAGTCATCACGCCAGTATCCATTAAATACTTTTCAAATAATACAATTGGATCCTTCGCTTTGCCTTCTGCAATATCTTCAGCCGTACGGTATTGACGGTCATCATCATCTGAAGAATGGGCTGTTAAACGATAAGTGACTGTTTCGATTAAGCTTGGACCTTCCCCATTACGTGCACGATCTGCAGCCTCTTTCACCACTTTATACACTTGTAACGGATTTTTCCCATCCACGGTCACTCCTGGCATTCCATAGCCAATCCCACGATCAGATACTTTTGCACAGCCTAGTTGACGCTCTACTGGCACAGAAATCGCATATTGATTGTTTTCTACCATAATAATGACTGGTAGCTTATGCACACCTGCAAAGTTCGCTCCTTCATGGAAGTCTCCTTGGTTGGATGAACCTTCACCAAGCGTAACGAAAGAAACAAAATCTTCATTTTGTAGACGTCCTGCAAGTGCAACGCCAACTGCGTGTGGAACTTGAGTCGTAACAGGAGATGAACCTGTTAAAATACGATTTTTCTTTTGACCAAAGTGGCCTGGCATTTGACGACCCCCAGAGTTTGGATCTTCTGCTTTAGCAAACGCAGATAGCATCAGTTCTCTTGGTGTCATACCAAAATGTAAAACAACACCCATATCACGATAATAAGGTGCAATATAATCCTTACTTTTATCCAGTGCAAAGGCTGCTCCAACCTGTGCCGCCTCTTGACCTTGACAGGAAATTACAAACGGAATTTTACCAGAACGGTTTAACAACCACATACGCTCATCTAGTCTTCTGGCCATTAACATTGTTTCGAACATAGCAAGTACATCTTCATTTGACAAACCTAAATCTTCATGTTTGATTTGAACATCTTGCATACGAACACCCCTTTCGTATTATAGAGAAATAACTATCTTATCCTATATCCCCACATTTGGATATGTTAGTTATGAAATTCAGAAAATTAAAAATGAATAGCGCGATCATCCACTGCTAGAGCAGATTCCACTAACACCTCATTTAAGGATGGATGTGGATGAATTGCCTGACTAATTTCCCATGGTGTTGCATCTAACACTTTTGCTAAGGATGCTTCACCAATTAAATCTGTTACATGAGGCCCTACCATATGAATACCCAAAATATCATCTGTTTCTTCATCAGCAATAATTTTGACAAAGCCTTCTGTCTCTCCATTTACTAATGCTTTACCAATGGCCTTAAACGGGAATTTACCAATCTTTAATGAAAATCCTTGTTCTTTAGCAGCACTTTCTGTTAATCCAATGCTAGCAACCTCTGGATAGGAATAAACACATTTCGGTACTTTTAGTGCATCCAATGTCTCGGTTTTCCCTGTTGCTATATGCTCAATAGCTGAAAGCCCTTCATGAGAAGCAACATGCGCTAATTGTAAGCCACCAATCACATCTCCTATGGCATACATATGAGACTCTTTCGTTTGATAGGAACCATTCACTTTAATAAAGCCATTTTCCACTTCAATCTCTGTATTTTCTAGACCAATACCTTGCGTATTCGCCTCACGTCCTACACAAAGTAATAGTTTATCAGCCTCAAAAACTTCTTCTTTTTCATTCACTTGCGCAGAAATGAAAACGTTATCATTTTCAATTTTGAATGTATTTGTATCTAAGCGAGCATTCGTAACAATACGAACGCCTCGTTTCTCAAGTTGTTTCGTCACTTCTTTAACGATGTCCGCATCTTCAGCTGGTAAAATGGATGGACCATATTCTACTACTGTTACATATACACCAAAATCGCATAGCATAGATGCCCACTCAATTCCAATAACACCACCACCAACGATTAGCAGTGACTTTGGTAAACTTTCTAACTGTAATGCGTGGTCTGAATTCAGCACATATTGCCCATCTATCGATAACCCTGCCATACCACGAGGCTTTGAGCCCGTTGCAATGACAACATTCGTAGGCACAAGCATTTCATTTTCATCGCCATTGGACATTTCTACAGATATTGTACCAGGCATAGGTGAGAAAATAGATGGACCCAAAATTCGCCCTGTACCATGATAAACATCTATTTTGCCTTTTTTCATCAGTGTATTCACACCTTGGCTTAATTGCTCAACGATTGCTTGTTTCCTAGCTTGAACTTTGTCAAATTGTAATGTTACACCTTCAATATCGACACCATATTCGCTAGCTGTTTTATTAGCCATACGATATACTTCGGCACTTCGGAGTAACGCTTTACTTGGAATACAGCCTTTATGCAAGCATGTACCTCCTAAACGCTCACGCTCTACAATGGCTGTTTTTAAGCCTAGCTGAGCAGCTCGGATGGCTGCAACATATCCACCTGTACCTCCACCTAAAATGACAACATCATAATTTTGAGCCATGTTTATTCCCCCTATTGAGAAAAGTGCTAAAGGATTCTATTAAACAATAACCAAGTGATTTTTTTAACAGTCAGTGCTTTAGAAAAACTTTAGCTTTACTTCATTAAAGCCCTAATTTCTTGTTGAAAATAGAAGAAGTCGACAATGCGACTTCTCTTCATGTATCAACTGTCTAAATTAGCGACCATGTAAAATATTTTTTTCATTTTTTAAAAATTGGCTGCGCGATTTTGCTACGCGAGCGATACGTTCCTCAGCTAAGCGGTTCGCTGCCACATATGTTGGAATGCCATCTCGTTTTGAAATAGCAAAGATTTTTTCAATACTATCATAAATGCCATCAACGCGTTTCATTGCACGTTCACGATTATAGCCATATAATTCATCCGCAACGTTAATAACACCACCAGCATTGATTACATAATCTGGTGCATAGACGATACCTAATTCATGTAGGTAGTCTCCATGACGTGAATCTTTTAATTGGTTATTTGCAGATCCAGCAATCACTTTCGCTTTTAATTGCGGAATTGTTTCATCATTTAAAATTGCCCCTAATGCACAAGGTGAGAAGATATCTACTTCTTGCGCATAGATTTCATCTGGTGCCACTGCAATCGCGTCGAAGTCATTAACAACTCGATCAATAGCTGCCTGATTGATATCTGTTACAACAAGTTTTGCCCCTTCATTATGTAAATACTCGCAAAGCTTGTAGGCTACATTTCCTAGACCCTGTACAGAAACTTTTAATCCTTCTAGTGAGTCTGAACCGAATGCTTCTTTTGCAGCTGCCTTCATACCACGGTAAACACCATATGCTGTTACTGGAGATGGGTTACCTGAAGAACCGAATGCAGGAGAAATTCCTGTTACATAATTTGTTTCTTCATGGATTAAATCCATATCTGATACCGTTGTACCTACATCTTCAGCTGTAATATAGCGGCCATTTAATCCTTGAATGAAACGACCTAACGCACGGAACATCTCTTCGTTTTTATCTTTAAATGGGTCACCAATAATGACCGTTTTTCCACCGCCAAGGTTTAAACCAGCTGCAGCATTTTTGTAAGTCATTCCTCGTGCTAAACGTAATGCATCTTCAATTGCATTTTCTTCCGACGCATACGTCCACATACGTGCTCCACCTAGTGCTGGTCCAAGTGTTGTATCATGGATAGCGATAACCGCTTTTAACCCTGATGCTTCATCTTGGCAAAATACCAATTGTTCGTAATCATACTTTTCCATATACTTGAAGATTTCCATGAAACTCGCCCCTTTGCTTTGGAAAGTGCATCCCCAAATGCCCATCCAATCAAGTTTTATCTAACAATCTAATCTTCATAGCGTCCTCACTCAGCAAATTCTGAGCTCCTATTCGGTAGTAGGTGTTTAGACCCTAATACTCAAAGAAGAAATTGTTTAGTAATGGATAATATTGCTCCACTTATTTTTACAATACTGACAAATTCACAATTTCGCAACTATTATTACATATTCTTATTTAAGTAAGAATTTTCTAAACATTCAGTTACAATCGCTACTTTCTGTCCTGTCACGTTTTTAGCTAAAAATATTATATTGGTTTATACCCTTCCTTGACATTCCCCCATCCACAGGTAAAATTAATCATAGGAATAAGGAGGGGTATACATGGCCCGTTTAGCTGCATTTATTGTAATGCTTATTCCAGGTCTTATGGCTGCAGGTGGCATTAAATTTATGCGTGATACATTATTTGGTAAGCTCATTTCACCATTCCCATTTTTATGGTTGCAATTTGTAGTTGGTGTCATTTTCTTCGTCATAGGCTTTGGGTTTTTCGCTGGATTTTTACTGCATCGCGATCGAAAAAACGGAAAAGTAGCACCACGCTTCCAAAAAAAATAAAAAAAGCTATCCAAATAAGTCATGCAAGACTTACTGGATAGCTCTTTTTATACCCGCTGCTGAGATGTGATAACTTTATCAGGATAATCCGTAATCCAACCAATAACAGAAGGATGCGGATTAGTTAAAAATGGTTCCGTGCCATCAATAGCATAAAAACGACATGCTTTTTCACTTGTAACACAGGCCTCCAAATATCTTGGTTTGTAGTACCTTTTATGCATATGCACACTATCAGCCGCTTTATAATCAGCTAGAAGATCCCATTTTATTTTTTTCGTAGCAATAAGGGCCGTTTCAAATTCAGGTCTATGCTTTTTTACGATCTCTAAAAGCTCATAGTGAAAGGATGAAAAATGACTACCTTTTGGCAGAGCCAAGCCTCCAAGAAAATGAATTAGCCCACTCTTATTGTCCAAGATCGTTGATTTTAATTCAATATTCAACGGCATCTGCTGTATATTTGCCCATGCTAAAACTGCCTCAAACGCTGGCATTTTATAGGACGAAAATAGACGTCTCCAAGGCTTGCCAAGTTTAAAGCGCAGAAGCTCCTCCATCGTACAATCGCTCACCAATTTATTGGTGCCTACTAACCTCGATAATTGTGGATCATGATACACTACAGGTAATCCATCTTTTGAGAATTGAATATCTAGTTCAATCCCATCAGCACCTAGCTCTAATGCCTTTTCAAAAGCTTGAAAGGTATTCTCTAATGCATAAGCAGAAGCACCTCGATGTGCAAAAACAGGGATAAAAGCTGCCTTAGACATTTAACTCACCAAATTCTAGTAGGAATTTACCATTCGTCATTTTGCTTAATAAAGATGATTTTCTACCAATTTGAATATAAGTTCCAGGGTGCGCCTCTTTTGTCACAATAATCTCTTCTTTCCCTACATGACGCATTTCATCCATTAATAGTTTTATTTCACGATCTAATGTAATCGCTTCAGCCTTTAATTTAGTTAAGGCTTGTTTTGTTACCTCAAATGACGCTGATTGTTCTTTGGACATTTGATTGAGAAAAGGTAATAAATTTTTCATGCTATTCTCGTGTGCGGAAATCTCTGTTTGCAATTGTTTTAGCTGTGCTGCTTTTTCCTGCATCACGGTGTTATTTTCCTGCTTATTAATACTTTCTATTATTAAATCTGTTCGACGCTCTAATCGGTTTCCTGAAATGGCCGTAACAATCGTATTTTTAGCTACTGCACGTCCCCCAATAATTTTACCTTTTCGTTCATCCACATATATCGAATGAGCAGAAAGTTGTGAACCTAGTGCGTAAAAACCAATATGAATACTATTAGCTGCAAATAAATTTGCTTCATTTACATGTTTAACAAATATATTGCCACCTGCTTCTACCACTGTTGAACCAAGCCCAAAGATGCCCCCACGAATATATACATCACCCTCAATGGATTTAATAAGCTTGGCACCGCTTACACCCTCAGCCCCTTCAATGGAAATATCGCCAGTCGCAATAACTGTATAGCCATTTGTTACTGTACCTTTAATACTAAGTGAACCATTAAATTCAAGGTTACCTGTTTCAACTCCTACATCACCATTTATAGGAAGGTGCCTGTTTACACCTATCATGCCTTTGACATCATCTAAAACGCCAGCAATTTTCGAGCGAATGACGATTTTTCCGTCTTCTTCCACTTCATAGGCAGATTTTGTATCATATTTGATAGGATAATCTCGTCCAGGTACAGCAGCAACTTCTTGACCTAGCACATTTTTCCCTGGTTTACCTAATGTAGCAGGAATCTTTTCACCTAGCCAAGAGCCTTCTGAAATTTCCGAAATAAAATTCATATCATAGTAATCCGCTTTACCGTCTTCACGAATGACTGGCTTTCTCTCGGGTTTAGGTAAGTATGTAATTTGTGCATCTATTCCTGCTATTGGTTGCTCACCTTGAGCAATTAAGAATGCTTTTCCTGGTTCAGCCTTCAATATATCAAAATCTAATATGCCATGTATAATTCCATTTTCATTGAGTGTTTCTCGAATTTGTTGTGTTAATTTTTCTTTATTATTTTGAATATAATCATGCGTTTCATATATAAAAACAGAGGCTGACATCTTATCACGTGCCACTTCTGCTTCAATGTTCGGAAGCCAGCGTCCAATTTCAACAGGATTGGTATTCTGGGTTGATAACACATTTTTTAAAATTGAAAAATTAGATAATTTCAGTCGTGGATGACTACGTAGGATGCTATCAAATTCTTTTAATGGGAAACCTGCGCTAAAAGTAAGCATAAATACCTTGCCATTTTCCTCAGAAATTTCGAAGTTTTCATTTCGAACTAGAATCAAGCTACCTCCTCCTTCCCTCTATATGTAAGTATATACAATCCACTTACATTTGTTTAGAGACCATTGTCACTACCGAGAAAGAAAATAGTACCACTTAATCATTAAAATATAAGACAATATTTTATTTACCCTAAAAGATTATAGATATTTAGTACTAATAAATTGTTTGTTTTTGAGTTTTTTTATTAAAATTACTGATAAATTCAAAGTAATTCCATCAGCTATTTTGAATATATCATCTTCCAAGTACAGGTATCAAAGGGGCGCTTCCCACTAAACTATAGGTCTAAATAGGTCTTTTTACCTAACAGTGTATTGATATTCCTTTCAATTCGGAAAGTAGAACCTAGTTGTATCAATTGCTGTCGATTTATATATTGCATACTTATTTTACCATCGAATGCTAAACGCACCTCAAATAGCTCTTCTGTTATCTGTGTGATTTCGAGCGAATTCATTCCCTCTAATTGAAAATTTATACTTTTTATTGTAATCACCTACTATAAGTTTGTGAAAAGGTCTCAAATATTTTACTCTTCAACTTTAGAATATGACGTTAAATCCACTATTCATGTATATATCGTGTATTTTTAGCTGATTTAGACGTTCTTTTAACGATTTCAATGTTAAAGGTCAGCCACAGAAATTTCCACAGTATTTGTTCAAGTAACAAAAAAAGCGCCCCCTTAAACTATAGATTTAAAAAGGCGCTGTAATATGCGAAGTATAATTGCTGTATATGTTAATGATTTATATATCGGTATTAGCTAGCCATCATATCAATACGAATTTTGTCTGCGATCATGGCGATGAATTCGCTATTTGTTGGTTTGGATTTCAAGTGATGGACTGTATAGCCAAACATTGACGAAATGGATTCATAATTGCCACGATTCCAGGCTACCTCTATGGCGTGACGAATCGCACGTTCCACGCGGGATGGTGTCGTATTAAATTTTTTAGCGATTTCTGGATATAAAATTTTTGTCACAGATCCTAATAATTCAATATCCTCAAAGACCATTTGAATGGCTTCACGCAAATAGGAGTAGCCTTTAATATGTGCAGGGACACCGATTTCTTTGATGATGGCTGTAATCGTACTGTCTAATTGATGCTGATTTAATTTTTGAGGTACTGTCGGTTGTAATACGCTTGTCTTTTTCGGAAGTGTCGCCTTCTGTCCAGCACAATGTAAAATCTTTTGTACCAATTGGTCGAATTCAAAGGGCTTTAGCATGAAATAAGAAGCTCCTAAATCCACCGCCTGTTTCATGACATCCTCTTGGCCAAAAGCCGTTAGCATAATGACTTGAATTGATGACATTTTCTCATTTTGATACATGGACTCTAATACAGCTAAACCGTCAAGATGAGGCATTATTATATCTAGAAGTAAAATATCTGGTGTAAATTCCTCAAGCATTTGTAGACATACTTTTCCATTTGAAGCAGTTGCAATAATTTCTATTTCGGCATGTCCTTGAAAATACTGCTCCATTGTTTTTAATAACTCACGATTATCATCTGCAATCGCTACTTTTACCTTTGTCATTTCAATTCCTCCTTCTGGACTTGCTTTGAACACCTCAAAGCGATAACCTAAACCCCTAAATGCCGTTTTTGGCACACTGTGGAATTTTCGACATTTTTGTTTTAAAAACCTTTTCTATTTCCAAAAATGAGTATGTAGTCCGATACTTTCTTTTAATATCGACAAGTTACGCTAAATGACGCGACTTGTCGAATGCTCTTATAACTTATTTTAGATAAATTTAGTAGATAAAACTACAGTTATTTTAAATATCATGCCTTCTTCAGGAAATTATCGGAAATACATGTTGGATTCGATGAAATAAGGGTAAAAAATCCGTGTAGTTTCCCGCGGCTTTTGTCCTGCCTGGGGAAAATTAAACGGATTTTTACCTTTCATACCTTTTTATGAAGACCTTCTTAACATTTCCGCTACTGTTAGCGCTGCACCTTTTTTCGGCTCCTCCACAAACATATGTGTCACAGCACCGACAAAACGACCGTCTTGGATAATAGGACTGCCACTCATTCCCTGCAAAATGCCACCTGTTTTTTCAATGAGCTTCTCGTCAGATACTATAAATTCAAGGCGTTCATTTTCCACTTTGGTAATTTCTATTGAAAAGGTTTCCACCTTACTGCCTTCAATGGCTGTATAGATTTCAGCTTTCCCCGTTTTTATATCTTTTTCATGCATAATTTCTATCGCTTTGGGTAATCTTTGTTGATAACCGTCTTCCCAGCGGCCAAAAATACCATAAATAGTATTTTTATCTATACTACCTAGACGTTCTTGATGCTTTTCAATGGAGGAGATTTTATAGCCAGGTTGGCCTGGTGTGCTTTTTCGGATTTGCTGAATAGAAGCTAAAAAAATGGAGCCAGCTCTAAAAACAGGGGCTTCTTGTAGGGTTGAATCGACAATTTGATGACCTAATGCACCGTAATTTTTTGTCTCTGGATCAATATAAGTCAGTGTTCCTACTCCATCTGTTTCATCTTTTAAAAAGGAAATGACATGCTCTGCTTCTTGGTTTTGTAATTCCAATGTAATTTGTTGGCCTTCACTATTGATCGTCCATGTCTGTTGGCCTTCTTTTGCCACAGCCTGCTTGGCATCAGCAAGAGATTTTACTGGTATATCGTTTATTTTTTCAATAACAGCGCCTCCTTTCATCCACTGATTGGAAGCTAACAGTACATCGTGTGCGACAAATACATGGGACAATTGAAGTTGAATTCCAATTGCTTCGCCCATTGGTATAAGCTTTTTGGCGGCTAAAGCTTGTATAGGCAACACTAATAAAAAGATGAGCATAGGCAAAATGACTAATTGACGCCAATGACGATTCATACGACACCTCCTTTTCATTTTTGTCTTTTTACTATGTGTTGTTGTGACGTTCTTATAAGCGGTAAATATTTGCGCAAAATGAAAAAAGCCAGAAACAGCTGAAACTGTTTCTGGAATAATGGTTAACGCATTTGTTTTTTTCGTTCATCTGCCATTTTTAAAAGCTCCGTGGCATGCTGTAGTGTCAACGCTGTAATTTCCGTTCCAGACATCATACGGCTAACTTCCTCTATACGAGCATCTTGATCAATTTCTGATAAGGAAGTAAACGTTCGATCATGCTCCACTTCTTTTTTAATGAAGTAATGATGATCAGCCATCGCTGCAACTTGAGGTAAATGTGAAATACATAAAACTTGAGAATTAACAGAAATCGCGGCAATTTTCTCTGCAATCGCCTGCGCAACACGACCACTGACACCTGTATCCACCTCATCGAAGATAATGGAAGTAATTCCATTGGAAGAAGAGAAAATGGTTTTCAACGCTAGCATCATTCGTGATAATTCTCCACCTGATGCAATTTTCGGTAAAGACTTTGGTGGTTCCCCAACGTTTGTGGAAATGTAGAAGATAATTTGATCTTTCCCATTGGCATCGAAATAGGGTAATTCATCGAAATTGACAATAAATTTTGCTTTTTCCATATGTAATTCACGTAGCTCTGCCATAATTGCTTCACTCAATTGTTGAGCTGCAGCTTTACGTACAGTTGAAAGTTCACTAGCCAGCTCATTGAGTACAGCTTCCATCTCTAATACACGTCGTTCTTTCACCTGCAAAATCTCATCACGATTCAACAGCTCATTTAACTCGTTTTTAATTTTTTCATAATAAGCCAAGATCTCTTCCACTGTCGTTCCATATTTGCGTTTTAAAGTTTGCAACAACGCTAAACGCTGCTCAACCTCGTTTAAACGTGCAGGGTCAAATTCCAATTCATCTAACACATTTTTGACCTGATAAGCTGCATCCTGTAATGCATAAAACGCAGTTGTCACTGCCTCAGATGATTCTTTGAATTGTTCATCAACCGTTGCAGCATCTTCTAAAGCACCCATTGCTGTTCCGATCCAATCAAGTCCTTTTGTTTCGCCCTGAATGGCTTCATAGGCTGCACTAGAACGTTCAAAAATTTTATTAAAATTCATCAGACGACGGCGTTCGTCTAGAAGCTCGTCTTCCTCACCTAACTTTAAATTAGCTTCGTCCAACTCTTTAATTTGAAATTGATACAAATCGATACGTTGTGCCATCAACTGCTCATCAATGGATATAGAAGCTAAGTCTTTTTTGAGCAAACGGTATTCATCATATTGGGCGCGATAGTTTTTTTGAATCGGCAACAGCTCTTCTTCTGCAAACTGATCAAGCAAATTGATGTGCTGCTTTTCATCCATTAGCTCTTGATTTTCATGTTGGCCATGAATGTCAATGAGACTTGCCCCAATGTCTCTTAGTACCGACAAAGGCACGAGCTTACCATTCACTCGGCAAATACTTTTACCGGTATCATTCAAATCACGACGTAAAATAATTGTATCTTCTTCAATTTCAATGCCTGCTTCTTCTAACTTTTTCAGAACAGGATGAACTGAACTCGAAATTTGAAATAAGCCACCCAATTCTGCTTTTCTTGCGCCATGACGAATAAATTCAGTGTTGCCTCGTCCTCCTGCAAGTAAATGCACCGCATCAATGATAATAGATTTTCCGGCACCTGTTTCCCCAGTGAGAACTGTTAAGCCTTCTAAAAAGCTGACAGTCAAATCCTCAATGATGGCAAAGTTTCGAATACTAAGCTCTCTTAACACAAATTGTCACCTCTAAATCAAATTAACCATTTTTTATAGCATGTCTAATAAACGATTTTTTGTATTTTCACGCTCATTTTCATTTCGACAAATAATTAAAATGGTATCATCTCCAGAAATTGTACCTAAAATTTCCGGCCAATCTAAATGGTCAAGTAGGGAAGCAATGGCATTCGCATTCCCAGGAAGAGCTTTCATGACTAAAAAATGTGATGCCCCATCAATACTTACAAAAGCATCCGCTAATGCACGATGTAATTTTTGGACTGGATTGAAACGTTGATCTGCGGGTAGGCTATATTTATAACGCCCATCCTGTAATGGTACTTTTACTAAATGAAGCTCTTTAATATCTCGTGATACTGTAGCTTGTGTCACATTATAGCCTGCTTCTTTTAAAAAATCGACTAAATCATCTTGTGTTTCAATTTCATGATTGGCGATAATATCCCGAATCCGTATATGTCGTTGTCCCTTATTCAACGAAATCACCTCTTATAAATAATTGTATATGTGTATAATCACACTACCATTTTCAACAAAAAAGCACAAGAAAAAACACGGCTCTATAAGCGAGCACGTGTTATTTTAATGAATTATGCGCTTCTTCAACGAGTGCATTAAAAGCTGTATATGCAGGTAGCACTTCTTGTCCAATAGGATTCACTAAATGGAATAAAAATTCAATATTTCCTTCTCCACCTGTGATTGGAGAGAATGAAGCATCTTTTACTACAAAACCAACCTCAGTTGCCATTGCAGCCGTTTTTTCCAAAACTTCTAAATGTACTTTTTTATCACGAACAATTCCTTTTTTACCTACTTTATCTTTCCCAGCTTCAAACTGAGGTTTCACCAATGCCATAACATCCCCGCCTGGCAGCAATAATGTTTTTAATACTGGTAAAATCAGTGATAACGAAATAAAGCTAACATCGATTGTTGCAAAATCAGGTAAACCTTCTGATAAATCAGCTGCCGTTGTGTAGCGAAAATTCGTTTTCTCCATTACTGTCACTCGTTCATCAGAGCGAATTTTCCATGCTAATTGGTTCGAGCCAACATCTAGTGCATAGCAATGTCTTGCACCATGTTGTAAGGCACAATCTGTAAAGCCACCTGTAGAAGAGCCAATGTCAAGCATTAGCTTCCCTTCTACAGACATATCAAAAATTTGTAGCGCCTTTTCTAATTTAAGGCCTCCACGACTCACATATTTTAAATCTGAGCCCTTTACTTGTAGCGGTGCATCGACGGCAATTTTCTCGCCTGCCTTATCAATTCGTATTTCATTTGAAAAGACAAGGCCTGCCATAATGGACCGTTTTGCTTTTTCTCTTGTTTCACATAGTCCACGCTCTACAAGTAAAATATCTACACGTTCTTTTGGTTGTTTTGTCATTATTTATTCAAACCCACTTGCTGTTTTTGTTGAAGTAATACATGCATACGTGCAACCGTATCTTCTGCTGTCATATGAATTTCTGCGAGTAGCTGATCTACGTTACCATGCTCAATATATTGATCTGGGATGCCCATTCGATCAACTAGCGCATTTAAATAGCCGTGGTCATGAGCAAACTCTAATACACCACTACCAAATCCACCTTGTAGAACTGCTTCTTCAATTGTTAAAATCGGTTTTTGACTAGATAATATACGGTGTAGCATATCCTCATCCATCGGTTTGATAAAGCGTGCATTGACCACTTCAATATCGATTCCTTGTTGCGCAAGCATTTCAGCAGCAGCCATTGCCATTGGAATCGTTGTTCCAAATGTCAAAATAGATGCATCTTTCCCCTCACGTAAAACTTCCCAGCTACCAATTGGTAAAGCTATAAGCTCATCATCTAATGGCACACCAATTCCATTACCACGTGGATAACGAAGTGCAATAGGACCACCATCATAATCAATTGCTGTTTTTACCATATGTTGCCCTTCATTCTCATCCTTTGGCATCATAATTGTCATGTTTGGAATATGACGAAGGAAAGCAATATCAAATACACCTTGATGTGTTTCCCCATCTGCTCCCACTAAACCAGCCCGATCTATACCAATAAAGACATTTAAATTCGGGCGAGCAATATCATGCAATACTTGGTCATATGCACGTTGCAGGAAGGTAGAATAAATCGCTAAAAATGGCTTCATCTTTTGCGTAGCTAATCCTGCAGCCATCGTTGCCGCATGTTGCTCCGCAATCCCTACATCAAAGAAACGATTTGGGAAGTCCTTTTGAATACCTTGTAGCTTTGAACCTACAGGCATGGCAGGTGTAATCGTTACCACTCGCTCATTTTCATGAGCAATTTTACGAACCGTCTCAGCAATTAAACTACTCCAAGCTGGTCCAGTAGTCTCAGACTTCACAAAGGCACCATTTTCAATTTTATAAGGACCTGTTCCATGCCAATTCCCAATTGTATCATCCTCGGCTGGTTTATAGCCCTTTCCTTTTTTCGTAATAACATGAACAAGGACTGGCCCTTTTACTTTTTTCGCATGTGATAATGTCATTTCAAGCGCTTCAAAATCATGTCCATCAATTGGACCAAGATATTTAAAACCTAGCTCCTCAAAAAACACACCAGATACTACTAAATATTTTAAGCTATCCTTTACGCGTTCAACAGTAGAGGCAAGCTTTCCACCTAATACAGGAATCTTATTAATAAGTGATTCCAGCTCTTCCTTGGCTTTTGAGTACTCCTTGGCTGTACGTAGACGACCTAAAACATTGTGTAATGCGCCAACATTTGGTGCAATCGACATTTCATTATCATTGAGGATGACAATCATATTTGTTTTTGCATGGCCAATATGATTTAATGCCTCAAGTGCCATACCACCTGTTAAAGCCCCATCACCAATAATAGGGATAACAAAGTTGTTTTCTTTTTTTATATCACGTGCTGCTGCCATACCCATGGCTGCTGATAAAGATGTCGAGCTATGACCTGTTTCCCACTCATCATGTTCACTCTCCACGCGCTTTGGAAATCCACAAAGCCCTTTGAACTGACGTAGTGTGTCAAATTGACTCGCACGACCTGTTAAAATTTTATGCACGTAAGCTTGGTGGCCAACATCCCACAAAAACTTATCTTTAGGACTGTCAAACATTTTATGCAGCATCATCGTTAACTCAACTACGCCTAAATTCGGCCCGATATGCCCACCTGTGACAGAACATTTTTCGATTAAGAAGGTACGAATTTCTTGGGCAAGCTGCTCAAGCTCCTTCTTATTTAAGTTTTTTAAAAAGGATGGACTAGTTATTTTATTTAAATCCACCTTTCTCACACACCTTTTCAATAAAATATTCACCGCAATTGTGTTTCCACCATTATAGCAGTGTTATCAATATGCTAAAAGTACGAGCACTTCATTGTTTACATATTGCAAACGTTCCCACCTATTCTAGCATATTCTTTTCCTTCAACGCCTTGATTTTCTCTTAGTTTTTACGATGAACTATATAAGCAGCAAAGTCACGTAATAGGCTGACATCTATTGGTAATTGATCGAGTGCGTTAATGGCATGTTGATAATGCTCAGCAAGCTTTTCTTTTGCTCCCTCTAGGGTTAAGAGTGCTGGATAAGTGCTTTTATCACTAGCGACATCTTTTCCAGCTGTTTTTCCTAGTTCTTCAGTCGTTCCCTCAATATCTAAAATATCGTCTTGAATTTGGAAAGCTAAACCAATATGATGCGCATATTCTTTCAATGTAGCACGGTCTTGTGCTGATACATCTGCAAGTACGGCTCCCGCTTCAATACTAAAACGCAATAAAGCACCTGTTTTATTGACATGGACTTGTTCCAATTCAGCTAAATTAAGCTGACGTTGCTCCCCTTCCATATCTAGTACTTGACCACCAACCATGCCTTCTGCACCTGCTGCAACGCTTAGCAACTGGACAAGCTCAATACGCTTTTCAGCAGAGATATCCATGCGTGCTAAAATGCCAAATGCCAGTGTGTTTAATGCATCACCAGCAAGCGTAGCCAGCGCTTCTCCATAAACTTTATGATTTGTTGGCTTGCCTCTTCTAAAATCATCATTATCCATGCTTGGTAGATCATCATGGATTAAAGAATATGTGTGAATGATTTCAATAACCGAACCGACAATCAAACCGTCCTGAAGATTTTCACGGTAAAGCTCTAGTACCGCTAACACAAAAAGCGGACGAATTCGTTTACCCCCTGCCTTTAATGAATAAAGCATGGATTCCTTTAAATCTGCTGGTGCATCAATTTGTTCAACAAGTGCAAACATCGTCTCTTCAATCTGTGGTGTATTGCTTTCAATAAAGTACTTTAATGGCTCATTCATTTCCTAATTCTCTCCCTTTAGTGGATCAAATGCTGTTGTTTCACCAGTCTCTTGGACAATTGATACAAGCTGCTCCTCAGCATGTTGCAGCTTACTATGGCAAAACTTTGATAGCTCCATTCCTTGCTTGTATAAATCAATCGCATTTTCCAATGGCACATCACCCTGTTCTAACTGGCGAACGATTTCTTCTAGTGCCGTCATGGCTTCTGCAAATGTTTGTTGTTTTTCAGTCACAACAATTCCCCCTCATTCTTTGGCAAGATATTCGTCACGTTAGCCACAACCTTTCCATCATGGAAAGTCAGTGTCAGTTGATCTTGCTTTTGCACCTCAGTGGATGATTTGATCATTTGCTGATCTTTATATGCTACTGTAAATCCTCTTGTTAGAATGGACAGTGGATTTAAAGCTTCTAATGTTCTAACGGTTGACTCAAATTGTTGTTGCTTTTTTGCCACATAATACGTTGTAGCACGTGATAATTGTTGGACGTGCGCTTCAAGCTCTCTCTGATGAAAAGCAAGTGCCTTTTTGGGTGAATGTTGCTCCACCGTACTATGTAATTGTTGAAGTTGGGCAGCTTTTTTCATCAAGCTCACTTGCATTGCTGCTTGTAATCCTGACTCAAGCTGTGCCAATCTTTCTGTAAAAGGTCGATAAAGTCTTTCCGGCATGGACAATGGATAAGACTGTTGGAGCTTATTAAGACGTTGTCGCTCTGCCATAAGTTGCGACCTAACCATTTGGTGAAGCTGCGATTTCTGCGTAAGCACGCGTTGGTAGAGATCCGCTTGATCTGGCACAGCCATCTCAGCAGCAGCTGTTGGAGTAGGTGCACGTAAATCGGCTACATAATCGGCGATCGTTGTATCTGTTTCATGGCCAACCGCACTTATAATAGGAATTCGGCTTTCAAAAATAGCTCTTGCTACAATTTCTTCATTAAAAGCCCATAAATCCTCGATGGAGCCTCCTCCTCGCCCGACAATCAACACATCACAGCTTGCCTCTTGATTAGCACGTTGAATATTTTGCACAATATTCGGTGCAGCCTGAGCTCCTTGCACAAGTGTTGGATAAATCAAAATTTCAGCAAGTGGATAACGCCTCTTTAAGGTTGTACAAATATCCCGTATAGCTGCACCAGTTGTTGACGTGAGTACACCAATTTTTTCAGGAAATTTTGGTATCGGTTGCTTCCACTCAGGTTTAAAAAGGCCTTCTTTTTGTAATTGCTCTTTTAATTGATTGAAGGCAACAAATAAGCTACCAATGCCATCCGGTTGCATTTCCTGTACATATAGCTGATAGGTTCCATAGCCTTCGTAAACGTTTACATCCCCTCGGATAAATACTTGCATACCTTCCTTTGGTTCAAACGCTAATTTGGTAGCCGCTGCTTTAAACATCGTCGCAGCTATTCGGGCACCATCATCCTTTAATGTAAAGTAAATATGGCCGGATTGATGAATTTTCACATTTGATAATTCACCTTTTACATACACTTCACGCAAATGTGGATCTGCATCGAATTTTCGTTTAATATATTTTGTTAACGCTTTTACTGTTAAATAAGAAGCAGAGGACATGTTTTCGGCTCCTTTACTAAAATCAAGTTTTTCACAAAACTACACCTATCATAACATTTTTTGCAGTCGTTGACGTGCCAAAATGCAGTTTCGATAGAAAAAATGACTGTCTTTCTTCTATCGAAAAACAACTATAACACATTCCTACACGTTCTCACTATTAGAAATCGTATATTATGACAAATAACAAACAAAGCCCCATAACTTCATACGTTATGAGACTTTATATTTTAATAAAATAGTAATAAAAGAGTTCCTACAATAAAACAATAATACGTAAAGTAGCTAAGTTTGCCACTTTTCATAATGCCCATAAACCAACGCATCGCAAAATAAGTCATAATGAGTGTTGCCAAGAAAGTGGCGGCATATGGAAGAGCTAAGGCACCTTTATTCGGCTCGTCTAAAAAATCTGTAATGCCAAGGACTACCCCACCCAAACTTACAGGAATATAAAGCATAAAGGAAAAACGTAAGGCTGTATCCTGCTTCATCCCTACTGCTATGGCGGAAATAATCGTAGCTCCTGAACGGCTAATGCCTGGCGTTAAAGCAACTGCTTGCCCCAGCCCTACAATGATGGCATCTTTAGCACGTAAATCTGCATCTTTCTTCTTGCCACGCATATTACGAATTAACCATAATGCAGTCCCTGTCACAAATAGCATGAGCGCAATCGTCGTCATACTTACGTTATCTGCAATAACATCACTTAATAACACCCCTAAAACGCCAGCAGGAATTGAACCGATGACAATATAGAGAGCAAAGCGAAAATCTGCGTTATACCGCTTTTCTCTAGTTTTCAAGTAAAGAAAAAAATGACTGATCAGACGAACAATATCCTCACGATAAATATACATAATAGCAAGTAACGAAGCTGTATTGGTTAAGATGGCAAAAGTAAAACCTTGTTCACCTAGTCCCAGCATTTCGCTAGCAATCATTACATGTCCACTCGACGATACAGGAATTGGCTCTGTAAAGCCTTGGACAAGTCCAATAATGATATGCTTGACAATTAATATAATATCGATATTTTCCATAAAAACCTCCTCCTCAGTATGTATGTCCCAAACGTTACATTAGACGACATAAACGAAGAAAAGTTCTGAATTTACACAACAAAAAAGTCACCTCACACAATGTTGAGATGACTTTCTTCAAAAGGTTTTTTATTTTGCAAGCGTATTTTCAGCTGCTTGCACTGTGTTGAATAGTAACATTGTGATGGTCATTGGTCCTACACCACCTGGTACAGGCGTAATATGAGACGCAATCCCATCTACTTCTGCAAAGTTTACGTCACCGCATAATTTATTGTTGTCATCGCGATTAATGCCTACATCAATAACAACAGCCCCTTCTTTCACGTGCTCTTTTGTAATAAAGTTTGCACGTCCAACTGCGGCAATTAAAATATCTGCTTGTTTTGTAAATGAAGGTAAATCTGGCGTTTTAGAGTGTGTATAGGTTACCGTTGCATCCTTTTGTAAAAGTAGTTGTCCCATTGGTTTACCAACGATATGACTGCGACCTACGATTACAGCATGCTTTCCTGCGATTTCAATTCCTGAATACTCAAGAAGCTTCATCACGCCAAACGGTGTACAAGGTAAAAATGTTTCTTGGCCAAGCATCATTTTCCCAACGCTTACAGGTGAGAATCCATCGACATCCTTCTCGACAGCAATCGTTGCAATGACTGTATCCTCATCAATATGTTTTGGGAGTGGTAATTGAACTAAAATACCATGAATATCCTCACGTTGATTTAAAAGCTCAATTTGTGCTAGTAATTCCTCTTGCGTTGTCTCTTCGGGTAATTTAATGAGTTCTGAAAACATACCAATCGCTTCACAAGATTTTTGTTTATTTCTCACATATGTAGCTGATGCCTGGTTGTCTCCAACTAACACAACCGCTAAACCAGGTGTCAATCCTCGCTCTTTTAAACGAATGACACGCTCTGCTACAGCATTACGAATTTCTTGACCAATCTCTTTACCATTAATAATTGCACTTGACATAAACCTTCGTTACTCCTTCCAATTCAACACATTATTCTTGTTCTGTAAATTTAGAAAGTACACCATTGACGAATTTAGATGAACTATCATCGCCAAATGTTTTACATAACTCGATTGCTTCGTTTAGTACTACTCTTTTTGGTGTTTCTGGCATGTATAACAATTCATATACAGCTAAACGTAAAACCGTTCTTTCAATTTTGGGTAGACGGGCAAGTGACCACTTTTCAAGATGCTGTTCTAATGTAGCATCGATTTCCTCCAAATGTTCAGCTGTTCCATTTACGATCTTTTCGTAGAAGGCATTGGTAGGTTGACCTTTAATATGGCCCATTGCTTCTTCAACTGTTAGATCCGTATTGTCTAGCTGAAACAAAACTTGCAACGCTTTTTCGCGTGCTTCATGTCGTTTCATGTAAAGCTCTCCTTCTTAAGTGGCATTAAGGTTTATAATAGCATAAAATCACATGAGAAACACGATTTCAAGCAAGTTTTCAATAATCTGAACCTTTTTCAAGGAACTTTTTGTTTAAGCCCACTTCTCATCGAATAGTGGTATTCCAAAAATGAATGTTTCCTGTTCGTAATGGTATAATAAAGAAAAAACTTTAGAGGTGTCACAATGCAAACTGAAGCTTATGTCTTAGCTGCAAAAAACATTTAAAATGGTTGACAGTGAAGAACAATATCAACAAATGAAGGAACGTACATCTCACCTATTTTACTGGGTGGATGCAAGCATAAAATTCGTTTTGATGCCATTCAAAACTTTTTAGCTTTTATTAGTGGAGGCCATTTATGAAGGAACATTATTATACGATAGGTGAGGTTGCCAAACTTTCAAACTTATCGGTTCAGACATTACGTTATTATGATCAAATTGATTTATTTAAGCCTGCTTATATCGATACCTTCACCAATTATCGGTATTATAAAGGCAATCAGCTATTCTATTTAGACATTATAAAGTCCCTTAAATATATCGGCGTGACGCTCGATGATATAAAAAAAGCACTTAGATTAACCTCAGAGGAATTGCTTGATTTTTTAGCTCAGCAGGAGCTACGCATCAATGAAAAAATTTCACGTTTAAACGAAGCAAAAAATACCTTACTGAAAACAAAAAAGCAATTACAAGAGCAAATTGATATCCCAGTTTTCGGTGAGATTTATGTGCAAATAGAGGAAGCAATGCCCGTTCTTCAAGTAACCACTACTGAATTAACACCGACATCGAGCACCAGTACATACTATGCCACTTTAATTAAAATCATCGAAAAGGAAGGCAGTGTCTTAAACAGTCGTTATGGTTGTATTTATCCACTAGAGCCTTATAAAGATGTCAATGACATCATTTATGATGCTATTTTCACTCCCCTATTAACGGAGCGCACATTTTCGCAGCTTTCACCAAACATACAACAAACCATTATTCCTGGCGGTAAATATGTATGCATTGCCTTTATTTACGATCCTGATACTTATTTTTCATTCTATGAAAAGTTGAGAAATCATGTATTAGCTCAGGAGGAACTATTTGAGTCGCAAGTGTATGAGCTATACATGCCAGCAACGCTCACTATGGAACAAGAAAAGAAATTTATAGTAGAATTAAAGATTAGGCAAAAACAAGAGACACAAAATTCCTCCGAAAAAGTAGTGGCGCATTCGTATAACTCTCAGCCAGAACTCCCAAACTGATAAAAATTTTAAAAAATAAAAACAAATCTTTTGACCCTATAGTTACTATAGGGTTTATCGTATTACATGGAAATATTCTAGTAGATTGAAAACATGTATCGCGAACAATTAGAAGGAGAAGTTTATGAGCAAGAAACAAAATATAACCTTAGCTATTTTATTATCTAATCTTTTCATTGCCTTTTTAGGGATTGGTTTAGTCATCCCTGTTTTACCAACCATCATGAATGAGCTACATATTTCTGGCTCTGTTGTTGGTTATATGGTGGCAGCCTTTGCCATTACACAATTAATTGCATCACCAATTGCAGGTAAGCTTGTTGATAATATTGGCCGCAAAGTTATGATTGTTGCAGGTCTTTTTATTTTTGGACTTTCTGAGTTTTTATTTGGGTTTGGTCGTTCTGTTGAAATTCTTTTTGTCTCTCGTATGTTAGGTGGCGTGAGTGCCGCTTTCATTATGCCAGCTGTAACCGCCTATATAGCTGATATTACGACATTGGCACAGCGCCCTAAGGCACTTGGCTATATGAGTGCAGCCATTAGCACAGGTTTTATTATCGGCCCTGGGATCGGTGGTTTTTTAGCTGAAATTGGTACACGTGTCCCATTTTATGCAGCTGGGGTACTTGGTCTTTTCGCAGCTATCCTGTCATTGCTGTTTTTAAAAGAGCCAACACGTGCTACAGACAATGAAGAAGTAGCACAATCCATGTTAGGTAGTGTCAAGCGTGTGTTTAGTCCACTCTACTTCATACCATTCATTCTTATTTTCGTGTTATCATTTGGCCTCGCTGCATTCGAATCATTGTTTAGCTTATTCGTTGATCACAAATTTGCGTTTACACCATCGGATATTGCCATAATTATTACAGGAAGTGGTATTGTTGGGGCACTAGCTCAATTAATACTATTTGATTGGCTGACAAAGAAAATGGGTGAGATTAATGTTATTCGTTACTCTCTAATCCTTTCAGCAGTATTAACATTTGCCATGACGATCGTGAGTCATTATTTTGCCATCTTATTCGTGACATTCTTTATTTTCGTAGGCTTCGATTTAATTCGACCTGCTGTTACTTCGTATTTATCGAAAATTGCCGGAAATGAACAAGGATTTGTTGGTGGCATGAACTCTATGTTTACAAGTCTTGGTAATATTTTTGGCCCAATTCTAGGTGGGGTATTGTTCGATATCAATCTGAACTATCCATACTACTTTGCTACAATCGTATTGGTGCTAGGCGTCATACTTGCGTTATTCTGGAGAAAGCCAAAGCATATAGAATTATAAAAATAGCGATACATCCACATGAACATCCTAGAGAAATCCATATAAAAAGGACTGCCCTTTGATGAACGAATCATCATTGGGCAATCCTTTTCTTTTTTATTCATGCACTACTGTCTCTTCTTTTTCAAAGTGAATACCTGTAATATGCACATTTACTTCTGCTGTTTCTAGTGCCGTCATATTAAAAATAGCCTGACGGATTTGCGTTTGAACTTCTTTTGCTACTTTAGGAATGGCATATCCATATTTCACAGAGCAAAATACATCAATCGCAATTTCACCAGTTTCCGTTACACCTGATTTAATGCCTTTATTGTGTACTTTTTTACCGAAACGTTCCACGACACCCGTCGCAATATTCCCACGAGTTGCAGCAATGCCTTCTACTTCATTGACAGCAATCCCAGCCACAACCTCGATCACCTCTGCCGCTACCTCAATTTTTCCAAGCTCTTCTTTCCCAGAAGGTGTTGGTTGTACGAAAGATTGTCCTACTTTCTCTGCCATACAAATATCATCCTTTCCCTTACACATCACAAACAAGTGCTGTACTTACATTTATTATACTATAAAAAGGAAGGTTTGGCTGTCGAAAGCCGTTTTAATTTAAAACCGACTTTACTGATCCACTACATCGATTAAATAAATTCCCTTTT
>Ga0213822_1000236_pt1 | contig 50025 bp, 51 predicted proteins | sample MC6MC0908MG_FD_179872 | JGI IMG/M metagenome (GOLD analysis project Ga0213822, IMG submission 179872) | Enriched soil aggregate microbial communities from Iowa State University, Ames, United States - MC6-MC0908-MG | ecosystem: Environmental > Terrestrial > Soil > Unclassified | place: USA: Iowa... | reverse complement strand
TCAACGGACGGCTTATAGGTAACTTCGAGCGTTTCTAAGCCTCTTGATATCCCTTGATGAATGGGTTTCGCCCAGTTTTCAAGCAGCTTAAGGAATTCAAACCGCTTTTTCACAATCTTCACGGCCATTTGAATAAACTGCTCCGTTAAGATTTCGAGCATCGTCAGATCTGTTTGTTTTTTTATCTGCATCATTTTTAAATAATGATTACGTTGTTGAAGTATTTTGTGATACTGACTCATATCATGTAAATAAATGGGTGATACCTGTCCGATTTCCATGTCGATAAATCTTCTTCGCACCTGCGGGCTGCCTTTTACGATGTTAAGGTCTTCAGGAGCAAACATGACCACATTCAGATTCCCCACATATTGACTTAGCTTCTGCTGTTCAATATGGTTGCATTTTGCCTTCTTCCCCTTTTTAGAAATCATTAATTCCAAAGGCAAAGAGCTATGCTGTTTTTGAACCCTACCTTCTATTTTAGCATACTCCTGGTCCCAGCGAATAAGTTCTTTATCATTTGAAGTCCGATGTGATTTTGCCATCGCTAAAACATAAATAGATTCCATGACATTTGTTTTGCCTTGGGCATTTTCACCTAAGATGACATTTACTTTATTTTCAAATTCAACAAATAACTCTTCATAATTCCGATAATTCTTTAGGGATAACTTTTCTATATACATGGGAATGACATCCTTTAGCTACTCGGTAATGACAAACTCCCCAAAGCCAGCAATTTGGACTTTGTCACCGGCGCGAAGTTTTCTTCCTCTTCTTTGGTCCTGTTCACCGTTAATAAAAATGTCATGCTCGCTTAAAAACCATTTTGCCATTCCGCCTGTTTGAATTACATCAGCCAGCTTCAAGAATTGACCTAAAGTAATAAACTCAGTGTCCAGCTTTACTTTTTCAGGCATTATTTTCACCCTCATTTCTAAAAATGGTCCCAATACTTTATTTTACTAAAAAAATCACTAAGATACAAAGAAAACTAAAAAGATTCTTTTAACAGTAAAGAAAGCCGCCAATCAAATGGCGGCATATATAGTAATTCGTAAAATTTAGTATGTTCTCACCGGTAAAATCAACTGCAAGATTGTTTCATCATGCATGGGGCGTATTAAGAATGGACGCATTGCCCCGGTAAAACTCACCTTAATATCTGTTCCTTCAAGTGCTTTTAGGGCATCCATCATGTACTTCGCACTAAAAGATATCTTTAAATCTTCTCCATCAATTGAACTGCTTTGAATTTCTTCGATTACCTTTCCAACCTCTGGCGTATTTGAAGATATTTCGATGATTCCACCTTCAATGGTTGAAAATTTAACCACATTATTTCTTCCTTCACGAGCCAGCAATGAAGCACGATCGATGGCTTGGAGAAATTCCTTCGTATTAACGGTGACATCTGTTTTACTTTCATTTGGAATTAATCTTGATGTATCAGGATAATTCCCTTCTAATAATCTGGAGAAAAATAATAAGTGCTTCGCTTTAAACAAAATTTGATTTTCGGTAATCACAATATCAATTAATTCATTTGAATCATCGATAATTTTGCTTAACTCATTCAAACTCTTGCCTGGGATAACGACATTATAGCTTTCATGATTTTCCGTTTCGATTTTTGCCTTTCTTAGTGCAAGACGATGACTATCTGTTGCAATACAGGTTAGCTCCTCATTTTCAATCTTCCAGTTTACACCTGTCAAGATGGGGCGTGTTTCTGAGGTGGACACTGCAAAATGAGTTTGTCTAATCATTGCTTTTAGAAGGTCTGTCGCAATATGAAATTTATTGTTTTCTTCTATTTGCGGCAGGTGAGGGTACTCTTCTGCATCCAGGCCGTTTAAGTTAAACTCTGATTTCCCGGAGCGGATAACTGTCTGCAATGCACCAAGAACCTCAATTTCAACCGAATCGGTAGGGAGCTTTTTGACAATTTCACTGAAAAATTTTGCTTGCAGCACGATTGCCCCCGGTTGTTTGATTTCAACAATTTCATCCCCGCTATCCTCTTTTGGAATAAAGGATTCGATAGAAATATCGGAGTCACTTCCTGTTAAGGTAACTCCTTCTGTTGTAGCAGCAATTTTAATTCCCGTTAAGATCGGTATAGTTGTTCTTGATGTGACAGCCTTCATAACATCTTGAACACTTTGAACAAGGCGGTCCCGTTGAATGATAAATTTCATCGCATTAATCCTCCATTTTATGCATATTTTTTTAGCAGTAACATATAATATTATTTTTTAAAAAAATTAGTAGAAGTACTAGTAGGGCCTGTTAGTATGTGGATAACCTGGATTTTCAATAGAAACACAGCCTATCCACATGTGGACAGACTGTGTATAGAATCGTAAAAGTTATTCACAATCTTAACATCTAAAGGAGGTGTAAGCAGAGCTAGACAAGTCGTTTAGACGGGCTTATCTTAATGCATTCTAAGTAAACTTGATCATTCAAATGCGGCGCTCCGCCCCATTCACCTAAACCTTTAATATTTCATGCAGCTCCTTCATCTGCTTTTGCAATGTTGCATCGGCTTGAAGGAGTTTAGAAATCTTTTCATGGGCATGAATCACCGTTGTATGATCACGTCCGCCAAACTCTTCTCCTATTTTAGGCAAAGAGTAGTCGGTTAATTCGCGTGATAAATACATGGCAATTTGTCGCGGAAAAGCTACGGATTTTGTCCGTTTTTTAGCCTTAAAGTCTTCTAGTTTAATACTAAAATGTTCTCCTACAACCTTTTGGATCTCATGGATGGTAATGACCTTTGGCTTTGAGCTTGGAATAATATCTTTTAATGCTTCAGCGGCTAGATCCGCATTTATATCTTTATTGATTAAAGAAGAGTAGGCAACCACGCGGATTAGCGCACCTTCAAGCTCACGAATGTTTGAATCAATTTGATTGGCAATATAAAGCATGACTTCATTTGGTATATCTAAACCTTCTGCTTTTGCTTTCTTGCGAAGGATAGCGATTCTTGTTTCCAAATCTGGCGGCGTAATATCTGTAATTAAGCCCCATTCAAAGCGTGATCGCAGCCGATCCTCTAAAGTCGGAATTTCTCTTGGCGGACGATCACTGGAGATAATAATTTGTTTGCTTTCTTCATGAAGCGCATTGAATGTATGGAAAAATTCTTCCTGTGTTGATTCTTTTCCGGCTAAAAACTGAATATCATCAATAAGTAAGATATCGACGTTTCGATATTTATTGCGGAAATTCTCCGCTTTATTGTCGCGAATCGAGTTAATAAACTCGTTAGTAAATTTTTCAGACGATAAATAGACTACTTTTGCTGCAGGGTTATGATCTAAAACATAATGGCCAATGGCGTGCATCAAATGGGTTTTCCCCAATCCAACGCCTCCATAAATAAATAGCGGATTATAGGCTTTTGCCGGTGCTTCGGCTACCGCAAGCGAAGCGGCATGGGCAAACCGGTTGCCTGAACCAATTACAAATGTATCAAATGTATACTTTTGATTTAAAATACCTTGAGGAAAATCCCCATGGTCATCGTCCTTTTTTACCTTTTTAGGCGGCAAGGCAACGTCATTTTCGGACTCATTTTGATTTTGCGGAATAATAAACTTTACAGATAGCTCTTCCCCGGTGATTTCGTAGAGAATCCCGGAGATTAACTGAGAATAACGCTCTTCCAGCCAATCACGCGCAAATTCATTCGGAGCGGTGATCACAAGCAGATTGCCTTGAAGGGAATGGGCCTTTGTTGACTTAAGCCATGTGTCAAAGCTCGGCTTGCTTATTTTTTTCTCAATATTGGCTAGCGCTGCATTCCAAAGATCCGCAATATTTTCCAACTAGTATCCCTCCTTACTGTTTTAGTAAAAATAATATATCTTAACTGGCACTTGCATTATTTACTGTCTAACCCCAAAAAAATATTTTTCTACAGGAGTATCCTCTTTGTAACCGAATCACCTATTCGATAAAGTTCCGTGAAAAAATAAGGTTTATACTAGCAGTACAACCTATTAATTTATAAATATACGAAACAGTGGTTGTGGAAAACATATAATAAGGAAATAAAGTGGAGTTTCGACAATATCCACCCCTTGTGGACAAGTTTCTACAGAGTGTAAGGATAAACTATCCACATGTTATCCACAATTTGTGGATAACATATATTCGAGATGAAGTTATTCAGAGTGAAAACACAAATATAATATCAAATATTTACTTAATGCGCAATGCCCTTTAATAGTTTATCCACAACTATAACGTTATGTGTATAATAATTGTCCACAGGTGGATGACTTGTGCAAAACCTGTCAATATCTTGTGTGGATAATGAAAAAACTGTCGATTTTTTATCCACAGATGCAATTTAGTGGATTCTTGATAGAAAAAATTGCCTGACGATCGAACTTGCTCCGTGAGTATAGAATTTTTAAAAATGGGTAAAATCATGTTCAAAAAATATTGGAAAAAGGGAACAATATCAGGAGAGTAGTTGACAATTTTATGCTGACGTCATTATAATAGTTAAGACTGTCATAAAGTTAATTTTGATAGCTATTCCTCAGGGAGGTGTCATATAATGAAAAGAACATATCAACCAAATAAACGTAAACATAGTAAAGTTCACGGTTTCCGCAGTCGTATGAGCTCAGCAAACGGACGTAAGGTTCTAGCTCGTCGTCGTCTAAAGGGAAGAAAAGTATTATCAGCTTAGACCACTGAAGCGTCAGTGGTCTTTTTTATAAGAAAAGCGGAAGTGCCCTGGTCAGCGGCGTATGGCCTGGAGAGCGAAGGACACTAGCCGCTAGGGCGCTGAAGCTGGACAATTCTCAAAGTTCAAAGAAAAAAGGAGTTTTTTTATGAAAAAAGAATTCCGAATTAAGAAAAATAAAGAGTTCCAAACGGCATTCCAGAAAGGGCATTCCTTTGCCAATCGCCAATTTGTGGTGTATTCATTGAAAAAAGAGGGGCAGGATTTTTTTCGCATCGGACTGTCTGTCAGTAAAAAGATTGGAAATGCAGTTACTAGAAACAGAATTAAGAGATATGTAAGACAATCCATCCTGGAATTACATGATCAGGTAGTTCAAGGGAATGATTACGTGATTATTGCCAGGAAACCAACAGCGGAAATGGACTTTTTTGAAGTGAAAAAAAGTTTAACCCATGTTCTTAAGGTTGGAAAGGTATTAAAAAGAACTAATTTTACGGATTAAGTCAAAATAAAGCAGTGTAATAAAGACATTTGAATTGAAAAAATGATAAAATACTTTTGAATTCATTAAAAAGTAATATTTACATAAATGTTGAACTAACACTTTATTATTATATTTGGCAGGGAGGAAAATTTGGTTGAAAAAACGAATATTACTTTCGTTCGGTATGCTTTCTGTGTTCCTGTTTTTAACAGGGTGCAGTGAAATTAAGAAGCCGATTACTTCAGAGAGTTCAGGTTTTTGGAATGAATACATTGTTTATCCTTTATCTTGGCTGATTAAAGAAGGCGCGCATTTGCTTTGGGGGAGCTACGGGTTATCACTTATCGTCGTTACGATTGTAATCCGTTTAGCCATTTTGCCGCTGATGATCAAGCAGACAAGAAGCTCAAAGGCAATGCAGGCTTTGCAGCCGGAAATGAAAGCACTTCGCGAAAAGTACAGTTCAAAAGATCAAAAAACACAGCAAAAGATGCAGCAGGAAACAATGGCCCTTTTTCAAAAGCATGGCGTCAATCCAATGGCAGGCTGTTTTCCATTAATCGTTCAAATGCCAATCTTAATTGGGTTTTACCATGCGATCTCCAGAACAAGGGAAATTGCTCAAGATAGCTTCTTATGGTTTGACCTTGGAGAGAAAGATCCCTATTACATCTTGCCGATTATTGCCGGGATCACTACCTTTATCCAGCAAAAAATGATGATGGCAGGACAGGAGCAAAATCCGCAAATGGCGATGATGGTTTGGATGATGCCGATTATGATTGTCATCTTTGCTTTCAGTTTCCCTGCAGCCCTTTCATTGTACTGGGTTGTCGGAAATATCTTTATGATTGTACAAACCTATTTTATTAAAGGACCGGATTTGAGGGCGCAGGCCACCGGTAATGCGGGAGGAGCAAAAAAGTGAAACAGGTAACTGCTACAGGACAAACTGTCGAAGAAGCAGTAGAATCAGCTTTAGCTCAATTACAGACCACCAAAGACCGCACAGATGTTGATATCATTGATGAAGGCAAAAAAGGGATTTTCGGTATTTTCGGTTCACGTCCGGCTGTTGTAAAAGTAACGATGATCATTGATCCAATTGAAGAAGCAAAGAAATTCCTGATTCAAGTAAGTGAACAAATGGGTGCACCGGTGGAAATAGAAATCAAACGTGAAGGCAAACAGGTTTACTTTGTGATGACTGGAGAAAAGATTGCCCTGTTAATTGGTAAGCGAGGTCAAACGCTAAATTCATTGCAATATTTGACCCAACTCGTGATTAATCGTTTTTCTAAACAGTACTTAACCGTGATTTTAGACGCTGAAGATTACCGAAATAGAAGAAGTGAAACGCTAATTCAATTAGCCCATCGACTTGCCGGGAAGGCTGTCAAGTCCGGAAAAGATGTAGCGTTAGAACCTATGCCTTCCTATGAGCGTAAAGTCATTCATACCGCTTTATCCGAGAACAAAGGTGTAAAGACATTTTCTGACGGAACCGAACCACATCGATTTATTGTAATTACGCCAATGAAAAGATCATGAAACTGACATCCTATCCATTGATAGGATGTTTTTTAGTGCCCTTTTTTATAAAGAGATTTAAACTGTTGATAACTTTTGCTTCAAGACTTCACACTTTATTGTTATTCACATGTGGATAAGTTAAAATAATAAATAGACATTTTATACCTGTGGATAGGTTTGGATGCTTTTTTAACGGAAATTCATGTGGTATTCTATTATTTTGGAGAAAATAGTTCATTTTTATATAGATGCGTTTTTTTATTTGTGAGGTGAAGAAAATGGAATTTGATACAATTGCGGCTATCTCGACACCGATGGGAGAAGGAGCTATTGCAATTGTTCGTTTGAGCGGTGATGATGCCATTCAAATAGCAGACAAGCTCTATAAGAGTATCGGTGGAAAAAAACTTTCGGAAGTACCAAGCCATACGATTCACTATGGGCATCTTCTCGACCCAAAGAGTGGTGAAGTGGTAGAAGAAGTAATGGTCTCGGTCATGAAAGCGCCAAAAACGTTTACAAAAGAGGATGTAGTCGAAATTAACTGCCACGGCGGGATTGTTTCTGTGAATCGCGTGCTGCAGCATGTATTAAAAAATGGGGCAAGATTGGCGGAACCGGGGGAATTTACGAAACGGGCCTTTTTAAATGGACGGATTGATCTATCTCAGGCAGAAGCGGTTATGGATTTAATCAGAGCGAAAACAGACCGGGCAATGAACGTGGCGTTAGGTCAGATGGAAGGGCGTTTATCAAAGCTGATTCGAAAGCTGCGGCAAGAGATATTAGAAGTTCTCGCCCATGTCGAAGTAAATATCGATTATCCGGAATATGATGATGTCGAGGAAATGACCCATAAGATGCTCTTGGAAAAGGCTCAATTTGTTCGGGAAGAAATAATAAAACTGCTGCAAACATCTGAGCAGGGGAAAATTTTACGAGAGGGACTATCTACTGTTATTGTGGGACGGCCAAATGTAGGTAAGTCCTCGTTATTAAATAGTCTTGTTCATGAAAATAAGGCAATTGTTACCGACATCCCCGGGACAACAAGGGATGTCATTGAGGAATATGTCAATGTCCGCGGGGTGCCGCTCAGACTGTTAGATACGGCAGGGATCAGGGAAACAGAGGATATCGTGGAACGAATCGGGGTTGAACGTTCGCGTCAAGTGTTAAAAGAGGCTGATTTAATTTTGCTTGTCTTGAACTACTCAGACACGTTAACGGTTGAGGATGAAAATCTCTTTGAGGTTGTCAAAGGGATGGACGTCATTGTTATTGTCAATAAAACTGATCTGCCGCAGCAAATTGATATGGAACGGGTTAAGGAGCTGGCAGCGGAACATAAACTTGTCACAACTTCATTGCTCGAGGATCTTGGTGTTGATGAGTTAGAGGAAGCAATTGCCTCTTTATTCTTTGCCGGATCCATTGATGCTGGAGATATGACCTATGTGTCAAACAGCCGTCACATTTCCTTATTAAACATGAGCCTTCATACAATTGAGGAAGCAATTGAAGGGGTGGAAATGGGGACCCCGATTGATATCGTGCAAATAGATTTAACGAGAACATGGGAACTTCTTGGTGAAATCATCGGAGACAGTGTCCACGAAAGTCTAATTGATCAGCTGTTCTCTCAATTTTGTTTAGGAAAATAGAAAAGCAGTTAGATAAGAGTTTCCTGGGTGCTTAAACTGGATAGGATAAAAATGATATAGTGAAGATTCAACGTTTCCGTCATGACACGGAAAAGGAGGAAACACATGCAATACGAAGCAGGAAGTTATGATGTCATTGTCGTTGGGGCTGGGCATGCCGGTTGCGAAGCAGGACTTGCAGCAGCGAGACTTGGTACGAAGACATTAATGATCACAATAAACTTAGATATGGTGGCCTTTATGCCATGTAACCCATCCGTTGGCGGACCGGCAAAAGGAATTGTTGTTCGTGAAATTGATGCGCTCGGCGGGGAAATGGCTAAAAATATTGATAAAACTTATATCCAAATGAGAATGCTAAATACCGGTAAAGGACCGGCTGTGCGTGCGTTAAGAGCACAGGCCGATAAATTTGCCTATCAGCATGAAATGAAAAAGACATTGGAAGAAGAAGAAAATTTAACCTTAATCCAAGGCATGGTCGAGCAATTGATTGTCGAAGATGGGACCGTTAAAGGGGTAATCACCAAAACAGGTGCTGTATATCGATCGAAAACGGTCATTATCACGACAGGTACTTTCCTGCGTGGTGAAATTATTCTGGGCGAATTGAAATATTCCAGCGGTCCGAATAATCAGCAGCCATCGATTAAGCTGTCAGAGCATTTAGAAGAGCTAGGCTTTGAATTAGTCCGCTTTAAAACGGGAACACCGCCAAGAGTTAATAGCAACACCATCGATTATAGCAAAACGGAAATTCAGCCCGGTGATGAAGTTCCAAGAGCATTTTCTTATGAAACAACGAAATATATTACCGACCAGCTGCCATGCTGGCTGACATATACAAATGACAGAACCCATCAGTTAATTGACGCCAACCTGCATCGGTCGCCAATGTTCTCTGGCATGATAAAAGGAACAGGTCCAAGGTATTGTCCATCGATTGAAGATAAGGTGGTCCGCTTTAATGACAAGCCGCGCCATCAAATTTTCCTTGAACCGGAAGGCAGAAATACGAAGGAAGTCTATGTGCAAGGGTTATCTACCAGCCTGCCTGAAGATGTCCAGCAGCAAATTATTAAAACGGTTCCTGGACTTGAGAAAGCGCAAATGATGAGGGCTGGTTATGCAATTGAATATGATGCCATTGTGCCGACACAACTATGGCCAACATTAGAAACAAAGGTTGTCAAAAACCTATATACAGCGGGCCAAATTAATGGTACATCCGGTTATGAAGAAGCCGCTGGTCAAGGGTTAATGGCTGGGATTAATGCCGGATTAAATGCATTAGACCGTGAGCAATTAGTGTTAAGCCGCTCCGATGCCTATATTGGCGTATTAATTGATGATTTAATTACAAAAGGGACTAATGAGCCCTATCGTTTGTTAACTTCAAGAGCGGAATATCGTCTATTATTGCGTCATGACAATGCTGATTTACGGTTAACGGAAATTGGCCATGATATTGGACTTATTCGTAATGACCGCTATGAAGCATTTTTAGTGAAAAAGGCAGCAATTGAAGCGGAAAGGCAAAGATTACAATCCATCATCCTAAAACCTTCTGCCGAGGTGCAAGAATTAATTCGCAGCATTGGCGGCAGTGAGCTAAAAGATGGGATTCGTGCTTCAGATCTGCTAAAAAGACCGGAAATGACCTACGAATTGCTTGAAAGTTTGACTAAGAGTGAGTTTGATTTAGACGATGAAATAAAAGAACAAGTAGAAATTCAAATCAAATATGAAGGCTATATTGAAAAATCGCTGCAGCAAGTAGAGCGTTTAAAAAAGATGGAAGATAAGAAAATCCCTGAAAATATCGATTATAATGCCATATCAGGATTAGCGACAGAAGCAAAACAAAAACTTAAAAAAATAAAACCATTATCACTTGCGCAAGCATCGAGAATCTCAGGGGTTAACCCAGCTGATATTTCAATCTTGCTTGTGTACTTAGAACAAGGCAGGATAGCAAGAGTATCCAATGAATAAATAGAAAAGCGGAAGCGCCTTGAGGGGCGCTGAAGCTTGACAGTTAGTGAGGAAGATTTGGTAATGATCATCGAACAATTTGTGGCAAACCTCCGTGAAAAGGGGATAACCCTTTCAGAAACACAGCTCGATCAGTTTGAAACGTATTTTACGACATTGGTTGAGTGGAATGAAAAAATGAACTTAACCGCGCTCACCGAAAAAACTGATGTATATTTAAAGCATTTTTACGACTCTATTACGGCTTCTTTCTATTTTGATTTTACAAAGCCCTTTCATCTTTGTGATGTGGGCGCAGGGGCGGGATTTCCGAGCATCCCGTTAAAAATTGTCTATCCCCATATTCAAGTGACCATCGTTGACTCATTAAACAAACGGATCTCGTTTTTAAATCATCTCGCCAATGTATTACATTTGGAAAATGTCCAATTCGTTCATGATCGTGCGGAAACGTTTGGCGTCAATCCTGCTTATCGGGAAAGTTTTGATGTCGTAACAGCCAGGGCTGTGGCAAGAATGTCGGTTTTAAGCGAGTTTTGTTTACCGCTGGCAAAAGTAGGGGGACATTTTATTGCCATGAAGGCTTTACATGCCAAGGATGAATTGGAAATGGGTCAGAAGGCCATCACTACACTTGGCGGCAAGGTAGAAAAGATATTTACCTTTACATTGCCAATGGAAGATAGTGAACGAAATATTTTAATTATAAAAAAAGAGCGTCAAACGCCAAAGAAATACCCGCGAAAGCCGGGGACACCAGGGAAAGCACCAATTGAATAGAAAGAATACCGAATGGCTGACCCATCATAAGTGATAAATCGGTATAACAATTTTTATAGAAAAATGGTATCCTAGGCAGGAAGAATTTATTTGTATAGAGAATAAGTATTAGGGAGTTTCGTAAAGGTGGTGTTGGGGATGAAGAGTTCATTTACACGCTTTTTTGGCCTCGGCGATAAGGGTGAACAAGAGGTTGAGCTTGAGAAGGATCTGGATATCGAACGAAACGAAGAAATAAAAAAGATACCGATTAACCAAATTATACCGAACCGTTTTCAGCCGCGGACGGTCTTTGATGAAGAGAAAATCGAAGAATTATCACGAACCATTCATATACATGGGATCATCCAGCCAATTGTCGTCAGGGAGTTTGCTGTCGATAAATATGAAATTATCGCCGGAGAGCGCCGCTGGCGTGCAATGAAAAAACTTGGCTGGGCAGAAGCACCAGCCATTGTGAAAAATTTATCTGATACGGAAACGGCCTCCGTTGCCCTCATCGAAAATTTACAGCGTGAGGAATTGTCTCCAATCGAAGAGGCAATTGCCTACGGGAAGCTGCTTGAACTGCACAACTTGACACAAGAGGCATTAGCACAGCGTCTTGGGAAAGGGCAATCAACCGTTGCCAACAAGCTTCGTCTTCTTAAATTACCGGAACAGGTTCAAGATGCGTTATTATCTAAAACCATTACAGAGCGCCATGCACGTGCCTTGATACCGTTAAAGGATCCGGAAAAACAAGTGGCCCTATTAGCAGAAGTGATCGAAAGAAATTGGAATGTCAAACAGACAGAAGAACGGGTCGTTCGGCTGCTTGAACAAAAAAGGGAAAAGCCTAAGCCAAAACGAAAGGCATTTAGTAAAGACATGAGAATTGCCGTGAATACCATTCGTCAATCGTTAACAATGGTATCCGACAGTGGTATTAATCTAAATGCTGAAGAAGAAGAATTTGATGAATTTTACCAATTTACTATTCGAATTCCAAAGAAAAAGTAACGTCTCAGAGCAAACCAGACACTATTTGTGTTTGGTTGTTTTTTTTGAAAATGGAAAATAATGAAATACATATTTTTTCCAATTACTACCCTTTAAAGAAATCAATTGGAAAAAATAAATGGCATGGTTCACTGAAATATTTTTTGGCCGATAGGAAAGAATATGTTTCTATCAGGCATAAGAGCAACTAGGCTTCTGTCATCGCCTAACGGCTCGCCAATCAGTGAGTTTTCTAAAAAAAAAACAACATCCCTAATATTTCATGGTAAAATAGAGAAATGGAATTTTACTTTCCTTCTTTATTGGGGGATAATTAATCATATTATTTAAATATTTAATAGATTCTTAGGTTAAAATTTTTTAAGAAATAAAGGGTAGGTGACAACGTGGGGAAAATCCTTTCAATCGCAAACCAAAAAGGTGGAGTCGGTAAAACGACAACCTCTGTCAACCTAGGCGCCTGCTTAGCATACATAGGAAAACGGGTCTTATTAGTAGACATTGACCCGCAGGGAAATGCAACTAGCGGGGTTGGAATTGAAAAGGCAGAAGTTGAACAATGTATTTATGATGTATTGGTAGACGATGTCGAAGCAAAGGATGTTATTAAACCGACATCTGTTGAAAATTTGTATACCATTCCGGCAACTATTCAGCTAGCAGGAGCCGAAATCGAGCTGGTCCCTACTATTTCAAGAGAAGTCCGCTTAAAACGTGCGCTTGATGAAGTCAGAGACCAGTTTGATTATATCATTATTGATTGTCCGCCATCTTTAGGTCTATTAACGCTAAATGCCTTAACAGCATCTGATGCGGTGTTAATCCCTGTCCAATGCGAGTATTATGCATTGGAAGGTTTAAGTCAATTATTAAATACGGTAAGGCTCGTGCAAAAGCATCTAAATCAGGATTTAAAAATTGAAGGCGTTTTATTAACCATGCTTGATGCAAGAACGAACCTTGGTATTCAAGTTATTGAAGAAGTGAAAAAATACTTTCAAGATAAAGTCTATAAAACCATTATTCCAAGAAATGTGCGTCTAAGTGAGGCTCCAAGCCATGGGGAACCCATCATTACTTATGATTCGAAATCCCGCGGTGCTGAAGTGTATTTAGATTTAGCAAAGGAAGTGGTCTCGAATGGCTAAAGGTTTAGGAAAAGGATTGAATGCATTTTTTAGTGATGTCGGCAAAGAAGAGACAGTTCAAGAGATTAAGTTGAAAGAACTGCGCCCAAACCCTTATCAGCCACGTAAAACCTTCCAACAAGAGACAATTGATGAATTAAAGGCTTCCATCCTAGAGCATGGAATCCTGCAGCCGCTCGTTGTTCGGAAAAGTATAAAGGGCTACGAAATTGTTGTTGGGGAACGCCGTTTCCGTGCTGCCAAGGAAGCAAAGCTTGAGACCGTGCCGGCAGTTGTCCGCGAGCTTTCTGAGCAGCAAATGATGGAATTGGCTGTGCTAGAAAACTTACAAAGGGAAGATTTAAACCCTATTGAAGAGGGACTAGCCTATCAAACGTTAATGGAAAAATTAAAGCTGACACAGGAAGAGGTTGCCAACCGTTTAGGGAAAAGTCGGCCGCATGTTGCAAACCACATCCGCCTCCTTTCTCTTCCTCCCCAAATTCAAGAGCTTATTTCAACAGGGAAAATCTCGATGGGTCATGGACGTGCATTATTAGGTCTTAGACAAAAAGCAAAGCTGCCGCTTTTAGTTGAAAAGGTTGTAAATGAAGGGCTAAATGTCCGCCAGTTAGAAAAGATGATTCAACAATTAAATGAAAATGTTTCACGTGAAACAAAAAAGCCCGAAAAGAAAAAAGATGTGTTTTTACAGGAACGCGAGCACTCCCTTCGGGAACGATTCGGTACGAAGGTCCATATTAAACAAAACAAAAATAAAGGGAAAATTGAAATTGAATTTTTCTCGAAAGATGATCTTGAACGAATCCTTGAAATTCTTGAACAAGAAGAACAGAATTATTAAGCCATCATATTGATGGTTTATTTTTTTATGGCTGTGTTAAAGGTCATTGTTGATTTTATAACTATGTTGATTGGAGCGGAAATCAACAGGCAAGTTTAACACAGCCTTTTTAATAAAATTCCTTTTCAATAGCAATAAAACATGATAGTTTAGTACTATTACTATTTCGAGAGGCGAAAAATAGGTGAAATCATCATGTTTTTAATCGGGACACTTGTAAATGGACTGTTAATTATTATTGGCACATTGATTGGAAAGCTTCTAAACCGCATCCCTGAGGGAATGAAAGTGACAGTCATGTATGCGATTGGCTTATCTGTCATGGTCTTGGGGCTGCAAATGGGCTTGAAGAGTGATAATTTCCTGATTGTCATTATTAGCCTCGTCGTCGGTGCGGTAATCGGTGAGCTGTTAAGATTAGAGGATCGATTAAATGATCTTGGCGGTTGGCTGGAGCGTAAGGTTGGCTCTAATGGTCAAGGAAGTATTTCGGAAGGCTTTGTGACGGCTACTTTAATCTTCGTGATTGGTGCAATGGCGATTATTGGCGCTCTTGACAGCGGAATTCGCGGTGATCATGATGTGTTATATATGAAATCACTGATAGACGGCTTTACAGCGCTAATTTTAACCACCACTTTAGGAATCGGCGTGATCTTTTCTGTGATCCCTGTTATTCTCTATGAGGGGTTAATTGCCTTGTTTGCCACCCAGATTGACCGCTTTGTCCCACAGGCATTAATGGATCAGTTTATTGTTGAAATGACAGCAACTGGTGGAATTATGATCTTTGCGATTGGTTTGAATCTTACCGGGATGGTAAAAATTAAAGTCGCTAACCTGCTCCCAGGGATAGTAGTAACGGGTATTATTGTATCGACAATTTATAACCTTTAACAATTTTTGGAATAAATGTAAAGGAGCATTCAGTTAATTACTGTTTGCTCTTTTATTTGATTGCTCATCTTCCATCCATTGTAATTCGTTCCAGTCTTGCCTTGAATACAACAAGCTTGCTTGGTATATTCCACCCGCAATTGTTTTTGCCATTTTCATCACAAGATTTAACCGAGTGTTTTGTAACACGAAAAATTCCATAAATCCGCTGACATTTACGATGCCAGTGATATGTATGTCGCCTACGGCGGGCAGTTCTTTGTTTACCCCTGCACCTGGTTTGACAGGTCCATTCCCAACTTGAATCATGCCGACGTTTTTGATTCTCCCCAAACAGGCATCGATGCCAATAATATAGGGATCAACATGTTTGGTATGGATCTCCTTCAGCTTTTCGACAAGATTGACCGCATGAATCGGCTCGTCTAATGTTCCGTATACATAAAATGATTGGAGATTTTTCTCCTCTAGCAGGCTTCCGATGAGTGGCCCTAATGAATCACCTGTGGAGCGATCTGTCCCTATGCAAATAAACACAATGGGACGGCTCGTCACACTGTGAAAATTCAGGAGTAACTCCTCGGCGAGATTTTCAGCAGCCTGAAAATCATCATGAACGATTTGGACCTTGACCCTCCTGTCAAAAAAGCTGCTTTTCAGATTCATTACACCCACTCCCCAAATCCATAATATGTCTAACATGTCTAGCTATAGCGCCTGGTCAAGGCGCTTCCGCTTTTCTAATTAGTATACGGAAAATCCAGGAAATCTATACATAAAGAGGATAGAAAAACAAAAATTCATAATGCTATTATCTGCGTTGAAAAATTGCTAAAATAGACTTGGTGAAAATGGGTTTGAGGAAGGTGTAAAATGAATCTCACATCAAAAGGATTTCAAAAGGATATTAGTATATTTCAAAACGAAGATACATGGCTGAATCTTGGCGAGGGGGTGCTAAAAATTGTTGCCATTTTAGTTATTGCCAATATTATAGTCCGCATTGGCAAAGTGGCAATTCACAACATTTTCAAGATTAGAAATTTGTCGCCGTTAAATACATCTGACCGTAGAGAAGATACACTTTCAAGGCTGCTAGATAGTGTTATTACCTATGTGGTTTATTTTATTGCGATTATGATGGTTCTTTCTGTTTTAGGGATCGATGTGAAGGCACTAATTGCTGGTGCCGGAGTTGTCGGTTTAGCGGTAGGGTTTGGTGCACAAAGCCTAGTAAAAGACGTTATTTCTGGTTTCTTTATTATTTTTGAAGATCAATTTTCGGTCGGTGACCATATCCGCATCGGCACATTTGAAGGTAATGTCGAAACAATTGGATTAAGAACTACAAAAATAAAAAGCGGGACAGGCGAAGTTCATATTTTGCCGAATGGAAGCATTACCCAGGTAACCAATTTTTCATTAAATAATAGTCTTGCAATTATTGATATTGCGATTTCCTATGGAGAAGACATTGAAAGGGCGGAAAAGGTGATTGGAGATGCCCTGCAATCTATGCAAAGCCAATATGAAGAATTAACGAAAGCCCCTGAGCTGTTAGGAATCCAAACTATGGGTCCAACCGAAATTGTTTTGCGGGTTGTCGCAGAAACATTACCAATGATGCAGGCGGGCGTTTCGCGGGCAATTCGGAAGGATATCAAGCTTTTATTGGACGAGAATGGGATTAAGGCTCCGAACCCAAACCTTTTTCTGTACAAGAACGGCTCTGATCAACCAAAGTAGAAATGGAGGTGTAAGCTATGGAAGAAAAGGAATTTGCCTTAAATGATGTGGTGGAAATGAAGAAACAGCATCCGTGCGGAACCAATCGCTGGAAAATCATTCGCCTGGGTATGGATATAAGGATTAAATGTGAAGGCTGCGGACATAGCGTCCTCATTCCACGGAAAGAGTTTTCAAGGAAAATGAAGAAGATTTTGGTGAAGCATGAGGAATAATCTTATGCTTTTCTTCTTTTTAGAAATGCGGAAGGGCCTTGGTCAGCCCTATAGACGGACATTTCGTAAATTTTAATGTGATTATTTTATTCTAATTAGAAAAGTTGACATAGGGAATTTGCATGAGGGGGTGGAGATTTTGGCACAAGTACGTAAGGCTGCTTGCCCGTTAAATTGCTGGGATAGCTGCGGATTCAATATAACAATCGATCAGGACAGGGTTGTGAAAGTAGAAGGTGACCCGGAACATCCCATTACTCAAGGGAAAATTTGCGGTCGCGGACGGATGCTGGAAACAAGAGCAAACTCTTCAAAGCGCTTATTGCACCCCTTAAAAAAGGTAAATGGAATATTTGAACAAATCTCTTGGAAGCAGGCCTTGGATGAAATAGCTGCTAAATTTAAAGAAGTTAAAGAAAATTACGGAACAACTGCAGTCCTCCATAGTCATGATTATGCGAATAACGGGATCATAAAAAACCTTGACAAGCGCTTTTTTAATTGTTACGGCGGCGTAACAGAGCTTTATGGCTCGCTTTGCTGGGGCGCCGGAATTGAGGCGCAAAAATGGGATTTTGGAAATGCATGGAGCCATGAACCGGATGACATTTTTAACAGTAAAAACATTATTATTTGGGGAAGAAATGTGGCCCGAACTAACATGCATTTTTACGAAAAGCTGCTGGAAGCAAAGAAACAAGGTGGAAAAATTATTGTCATTGATCCGCTATTTAATGCAACGGCCAAAATTGCCGATGAATATATAACGATTAAGCCGGGGATGGACGGTTTATTAGCTGCTGGAATTATCAAGGAAATGCTCCGGTTAGGTTTGGAGGATCAGGAATTTATCGAACGATCCACACATGGTTTTGCTAATTTATCAAAGCTGCTCGATGGTATTTCCTTAGACGAAATTAGCGAAATGACCGAGGTTTCCCGTGAAGTAATGACCGAACTAGCTTATGTATATGCGGATAAACCGACCGCTACCTATATGGGTTTAGGGCTGCAGCGATATAAAAACGGCGGAAATACGATCCGGTTTATTGATGCCCTTGTCGCGATCAGCGGAAATATCGGCATTGCCGGCGGCGGTGCCAATTATGCTAATCTCCAAGTGGGCCAAAGCTTTGCGTTTGATGAGTTAACATTAGCTCACCGCAGGACAAACCACAGGCAATTTTCGATAATGAAGCAGGCGGAAGAAGTGTTAACGGCAATAGACCCGGAAATCAAGATGATAGTCGTGACCTGCGGAAATCCGCTGACACAGGTGCCTGACACCCATGTGGTAGAAAAGGCCTTCTCCTCTGCTCCGACACTTGTTGTGATTGAACAATTTATGACCGATACAGCCATGCTTGCAGACTATGTGCTGCCGACGACAACTTCCTTTGAAGAAGAGGATTTTTATTATTCATCGATGTATCATCATTATGTGAACTTTGGCCCGAAACTCGTCCCAGCCCCTGGTGAGGCACAGCCGGATTTATGGATTTGGACACAATTAGCTAACAGGCTAGGGTTTGGTGAGGAGTTTGATTTTTCAAGGGAAGAGTGGCTGCAGATGACCCTTAAGCCGTTGGCAGACAAAGGGATTACTCTTGAGAAATTAAAGGAACAGCATACAATAGAGCTTCCTGTTGAAAAAATCCCATGGCAGGACCATAGATTTCAAACACCGACCGGGAAGTATGAATTTACAGCTCAGATTAAAGGTACTCTCGGTCTGTTAACATTAGCGGTTCCTGATGAATCGAAATGGAGAAACCCTGAGCTTGCAGAACAATATCCGTATCAATTACTTACGATTCATCCATTGCGCTCTAATCACTCACAGAACTATCACCTATTGGCTTCAAAGCCAAAAGTGAAGGTGGAAATTGCCGCAAATATTGCCGAACGTTTAGGGCTGGAAAATGGTGATTTCGTCAAGGTTTGGAATGACCGTGGTGAAATAAAAGGGTTTATTTCCATTTTAGCAAAAGCCCACCCGAACACAATTAATATTGACGAGGGTATTTGGAAAAAGTTTGGCGGGTCAGTCAATCAGTTGACTTCAAGCAGGGAATCCGATAATGGCCTGGGAAGCACGTTATACGATTGTCTTGTCAATCTTGTAAAAATCAATTAACTGCCGCCTTAAGACTTCGAGAAATGTCCAGCTCCAGCGCCCAAGCGGCGAGACGTCTTCGCTCTCCGCCCTACGATAAGTCAACATCGAATCACCTCCGGCTCTTCGTGTTTCCTTTATCTCAGTTGGAGCGCTCCACAAGGAAGGCTTCGGCAGCATAAGCATCGCACGAAGAAAAAGCGTTAGCTTTTTCGAGGAGGCCATACGCCGCTGACCAGGGCGCTTCCGCTTTTCTTATGGCAGTTGTTTTTTTAGCCATAGTCTCCTATAATTGTGAGAGGATTTTTAGATATTTTAGAACGAATTTTTTAAAATAGATTTACTTTTAATTGAGGAGTGAACGTGAATGGCTTTAACAGCTGGTATCGTAGGGTTACCGAACGTTGGTAAGTCTACTCTTTTTAATGCAATAACACAAGCAGGTGCGGAATCAGCGAATTACCCCTTCTGTACGATTGACCCGAATGTCGGGATTGTTGAGGTTCCTGACCACCGTTTACAGAAATTAACTGAATTAGTTCAGCCGAAGAAAACAGTCCCAACAGCCTTTGAATTCACAGATATTGCGGGAATTGTGAAAGGTGCAAGTAAAGGGGAAGGACTCGGAAACAAGTTCCTTTCTCACATCCGCCAAGTGGATGCTATTTGTCAAGTCGTTCGCTGTTTTGCGGATGAAAATATTACCCACGTTTCCGGTAAAGTTGACCCGATTGATGATATTGAAACTATCAACCTTGAATTGATTCTGGCTGATATGGAATCAGTAGAAAAAAGAATTAGTCGTGTTGAAAAATTGGCCAAGCAAAAGGATAAGGATGCTGCTGCTGAATTTGAAGTCCTTGCGATGCTGCGTGATGCATTTGAGGCAGAGAAACCGGCTCGTACAGTTGATTTTACTGATGAGCAAATGAAATTGGTAAAAGGATTGCATTTATTAACCATCAAGCCTGTCCTTTATGTAGCAAACGTAAGTGAGGATGATGTTGCGGATCCATCTGAAAATGAATATGTTCAAAAGGTCCGTGATTTCGCCACAGCAGATAATGCGGAAGTCATCGTGATCTGTGCGAAAATTGAGGAGGAAATCGCTGAGCTTGAGGGTGAAGAAAAGCAGATGTTCCTTGAAGAGCTTGGCATTGAGGAATCCGGTCTTGACCAATTAATCCGCGCTGCTTATAGCTTACTTGGTTTAGCTACCTACTTTACGGCAGGTGTACAGGAAGTTCGGGCCTGGACTTTTAGAAAAGGAATGAAGGCACCGCAATGTGCCGGAGTGATCCATTCAGATTTCGAACGCGGCTTTATTCGGGCGGAAACAGTCTCCTATGATGATTTACTTGCTGCCGGTAGCCATAATGCTGCGAAAGAGGCAGGAAAGGTTCGTTTAGAAGGTAAGGAATATGAAGTAAAAGACGGCGATGTCATCCATTTCCGTTTTAACGTTTAATTATTTGGGGGCTGGCTAAAGGGTCAGCTTCTTTTTCGTGGATAAAAATTCACATTCCTGTGAACAACATTGCTTTTCCTTTTAAGCTATGCTATAATTTCAACTTGTGAGTAATGAATAATTGCTCCTTGCCCATACGGGCCGTTTAGACCAAAAGGAGGTGACTGTGATGAATAAGTACGAAATCATGTACATCATCCGCCCAAATATTGAAGATGAAGCGAAAAAGGCTCTTGTTGAGCGTTTCAACACAATTCTTCTTGATAATGGTGCGGAAACTGCTGAAACAAAGGATTGGGGTAAGCGCCGTTTAGCATACGAAATCAACGATTTCCGCGACGGATACTACCAAATCGCTAAAACAACATCTTCAGCTGATGCAGTACAAGAATTTTCTCGTCTTGCAAAGATCAGCGAAGATATCATTCGCCATATCGTAATTAAAGAAGAAGCATAATATTGATATAAATATTTTTGGTAAAAAATGTTTCATGTGAAACATTTACCAGAAGAAAAGGAGTTGATTCTGATGATGAATCGTGTCGTGCTTGTTGGCCGTTTAACAAAAGATCCTGATTTGCGTTATACACCAAATGGGGTTCCTGTTGCTACTTTTACTTTGGCAGTTAACCGCCCATTTTCTAGTCAGTCAGGTGAGCGTGAAGCAGACTTTATTAACTGTGTTGTTTGGCGTAAACCTGCTGAGAATGTGGCGAACTTCTTGAAAAAAGGCAGCCTTGCAGGTGTTGATGGCCGGATTCAAACCCGCAACTATGAAGGACAAGATGGTAAACGTGTTTACGTTACAGAGGTTCAGGCAGAAAGTGTTCAATTTCTAGAACCTAAGTCGTCTTCTGGCGGCGGTGGCGGAAGAAGCAACGATTATTACGGTGCTCCTCCTATGGAACCTCAAGGTAATTCATATGGCAGCAGCAATCAGAATCAACGACAAAATCAAAATCAAAATCAAAATAAAGGTTTTACGCGAATGGATGAAGATCCATTTGCCGGAAATGGTCAAATCGACATCTCTGATGATGATCTGCCCTTTTAAACAAAACCTTATGAACGTAATGAAATAAAAAAATAAAGGAGGGAATTTTCATGGCAGGAGGACGTAAAGGCGGTCGCGCGAAACGCCGTAAAGTGTGCTATTTCACAGCAAATGGTATCACTCGCATCGATTACAAAGATGTAGATTTACTTAAAAAGTTCATCTCTGAGCGTGGAAAGATTTTACCACGTCGTGTAACTGGTACAAGCGCTAAATATCAACGCAAACTAACAGTTGCGATCAAACGTGCACGTCAAATGGCATTACTACCATTCGTGGCTGGTGAATAATAAAGCGAAAAGGCAGTAGGGGCACCGCCCTTACTGCCTTTTTCTTTTTACTGATAGGAAAGTATAACTTTCCTATCAGCATACGCCTCGTCTTCTCCCAACGACTCGCCAATCGGCGAGTTTTCTTTAAAAAGTTGAATCAAAGTCTATATCTAGTTAAAATAGGAAGATAGGCTTATGAAATTTAGGGGTGTTGAAGTGAAAAATGTACACAAGCTAACGGAGGGCGCCATCCTTCTGGCTGCGTTTACGGTTCTTTTATTACTAACAATTTATGTCCCTATTTTAGGGTCCTTTCTAAACTTTGTTTTACCTCTCCCGTTTATCATGTTTTCTGCAAAAAATAATATGAAAAACATCGCTGCCTTTTTTGTTGCAGCTGTCATTATTTCCTTTATTGCAGGCTCTTTTATGGGACTTGCCTTCATGCTAATGTATGGTGCAGTTGGAGCTGTGATAGGCTATATGCTGCAAAAAGGTAAGAGTCGAACATCAATCTTAATTGCAAGCACACTCACTTTTATTGTTGGCTTGATTTTGTTTTATGCCGGTAGCGTGTTCCTTTTTAAGCTCGATATCATCCATGAATTCACACAAGCATTAAAAGAATCAACTAAAATGTCTAAGGACATGCTTAAAGCAATAGGGAGAGAAGATCAAATTGAGCTTCTTAATAAGCAGAATACGAATATGATCAAGATGCTGGAAACACTTGCACCAAGCCTGCTAATACTGGTTTCCATTATCTCTGTTTTTGTCATCCAATGGATCTGCTTTCCAATTGTTAAAAGATTTGGGACGGCGGTACAGCCATGGGGAAGTTTTAGAAACCTTTCTCTGCCAAAAAGCTTGTTATGGTACTATTTAATTGCTTTGGGAGCAATGCTCCTGGTGCATCCCCATGAAGGTACTTATTTATACTCTGTCTTAATAAATGCACGCTACATATTAGATTATTTTATTCTTTTACAGGGTCTTGCCTTTGTTTTTTCTATTTTCCATCAGCGGTCTGTTGCCAAGGGGCTTGGGGCACTTGTTGTAATTCTTACTTTCATCATTCCAATTGTTCATTATATAATATTGATAGTAGGTATTACCGATTTAGGCTTTGATTTTAGAAAGAGATTTGAAAAAAAAGAGTAAGACTAGCGTCAAGGAGCTGAGAACTTTGCCTGCATTTTTTGAAAAGCGGTCAATTCGTTACCCTTTTTATGGGCTAATTGGCGTTACAGTAATTCTGCTCATTATCCTGTTATTATATAATTGGATCTTAAGTGTTGCTGGGCTGCTATTAATGTTTTTCCCAATTTACTATATGTTTGTCATTGATCATCGTGAGCGGACGGAAATGGAAGAGTATATTTCAACGCTTTCATACCGAGTGAAAAAGGTTGGCGAAGAAGCGCTGATGGAAATGCCAATTGGGATTATGCTCATCAATGAGGAATATTTTATTGAATGGACAAACCCGTTTTTGTCATCTTACTTTGATAAGGATACATTGATTGGCCGATCGCTTTATGATATCGCGGATGCGTTGATTCCTTTGATTAAACAGGAAGTAGAGACAGAAATCATCACCCTCCATGACCGAAAATTCCGCGTGATCCATAAACGAGAAGAGCGGCTATTGTACTTTTTCGATGTTACAGAGCAAAAGGAAATTGAGAAAAGGTACCAGGATAACAGAACGGTCATTGCTACTATCTTTTTGGATAATTATGATGATCTTACCCAGGGTATGGATGATCAGATGCGTGGCAGTATCAATAATTTAGTCACTTCTATTTTGAATAAGTGGGCAACCGACAATGGCATTTTCTTAAAAAGGGTTTCATCAGAACGATTCATTGCTGTTTTTAGTGAAAGAATTCTTCATATTCTTGAAAAAGAGAAATTTAGCATCCTCGATGAAATACGGGAATTGACTTCGAAGCAGAATGTTTCATTTACTTTGAGTATTGGTGTAGGTACCGGCGTGTCCTCATTACCGGAATTAGGTGTCTTAGCCCAATCAAGTCTGGATTTGGCCTTAGGCAGGGGTGGAGACCAAGTAGCCATTAAATTGGCAAACGGTAAAGTGAAATTCTTTGGCGGCAAAACAAATCCAGTGGAAAAACGGACTCGGGTTCGGGCCCGCGTCATCTCCCATGCCTTGAGAGATTTGATTGTTGCAAGTGATAAAGTCATTATTATGGGACATAAAAATCCTGATATGGATTCGATTGGATCAAGTATTGGCATTTATAAGGTGGCACAAATGAACCAAAAGGAAGCCTATATCGTGGTAAATATGCAGGAAATGGACAACGCTGTGAAACGGCTTATGGGTGAAATCCGTCAGCAAGAACAGTTATTTTCCCGCTTTATCGGCCCTGAACAGGCTTTAGAAATATCAACAGATAAAACGCTGCTTGTTGTTGTCGATACCCATAAACCTTCCCTTGTGATTGAAGAACGTTTATTAAACAAAATTGATCATGTCGTTGTAATTGACCACCATCGCCGCGGCGAAGATTTTATTGCCAATCCATTGCTTGTATATATGGAGCCCTATGCCTCTTCAACTTCGGAACTTGTAACGGAATTTTTGGAATATCAGCCGAAACGCAGTAAAATTGAGATGATTGAGGCAACAGCTCTATTAGCGGGAATCATTGTTGATACGAAAAGTTTTACCTTAAGAACGGGCTCAAGAACCTTCGATGCTGCCTCTTATCTTCGGGCACATGGTGCTGATACGATACTCGTCCAGAAGTTTTTAAAAGAAGACGTGGATACATATATAAAAAGATCAAAATTAATTGAATCAGTCTCCTTCTACCATGATGGGGTTGCAATTGCGAAAGGAACGGAACATGAGCTCCATGATCAAGTGATTATTGCCCAAGCTGCTGATACACTGTTAACGATGGATGGTGTGCTCGCCTCCTTTGTGATTGCCAAACGGGCTGAAGGTGTAATTGGCATTAGTGCAAGGTCGCTGGGGAGCATCAACGTTCAGGTAATTATGGAGAGCTTAAAAGGCGGCGGCCATCTAACAAATGCGGCGACCCAGCTGACCGGTCTAACCATTGAAGAAACAGAGGTACAATTAAAGCTGGCAATTGATGAATATTTTGAAGGAGTGAAAAAGGAATGAAGGTCATTTTCTTAAAGGATGTTAAGGGTAAAGGAAAAAAAGGCGAAGTGAAAAATGTAGCCGATGGCTATGCACATAACTTTTTAATAAAGCAAGGTTTAGCGGTGGAAGCAAATAGTGCCAGCATTAGTTCTTTAGATGCCCAAAAGAAGAAACAAGAAAAAATGGCTGCTGAAGAACTTGCTGAAGCTAAAAAACTGAAGGAAACATTGGACAAAATTACGGTTGAATTAACAGCCAAGGCCGGTGAAGGCGGCCGACTTTTTGGTTCAATTACAACCAAGCAAGTAGCCGAAGAGCTGCAAAAGAAACATGGAATTAAAATTGATAAACGAAAAATGGAATTAGCCGATGCCATTCGGACACTTGGCCACACAAAGGTGCCCGTAAAGCTTCACCATGAAGTGACAGCGACATTAACTGTTTCGGTAACAGAAGTAAAATAAATTTACTGCCGGTTATTGCGGGATAAGGCGGGGGAAAAAAATTTGCCAGTGCGAAAGTAAGAATAAACATGATAGAATAGAAAAAGTAAGTAATCGGATGTGATCGGTTTTAACTGGTCACTTTTTTCTTTATGGCTTTTTCAAGTAATCCTTCTAAGGTAGGAGGTTTTTGATAGTATGAATGATGTATATGCGGATCGTATGCCGCCGCAAAATATTGAGGCAGAGCAGGCTGTATTAGGGGCGATTTTTCTAGAGCCCTCTGCTCTCACATTGGCCTCAGAAATCTTAATTCCTGAAGATTTTTATCGGGCTTCCCATCAAAAAATCTTTCATGTGATGCTGCTTCTAAATGATCAAGGTAAAGCAGTTGACCTCGTAACGGTAACAGAGGAGCTTGCAGCAGCAAAATTAATAGAGGATATTGGCGGTGTTAGTTATTTAAGTGATCTGGCAGGCTCTGTTCCGACGGCTGCCAATATTGAATATTATGCAAGAATCGTAGAAGAAAAGTCTTTGCTTAGAAGATTAATTCGCACAGCAACCACTATTGCCTCTGATGGCTACTCACGCGAAGACGAAGTGGAAGCACTGCTAAGCGAAGCAGAAAAAAGCATCTTAGAGGTGGCACAAAGAAAGAATGCCGGTGCATTCCATAATATTAAAGATGTGCTTGTCCGTACGTATGACAATATAGAGGAAATGCACAATCGTGTTGGAGAGATTACGGGTATTGCGACTGGATTTGCTGAACTGGACAAAATGACGGCTGGATTCCAACGTAATGATTTAATAATAGTTGGTGCCCGTCCCTCTGTTGGTAAAACCGCCTTTGCTTTGAATATTGCCTCAAATGTTGCCGTCAAAACAGGTGAAAATGTTGCGATATTCAGTCTTGAGATGGGAGCGGAACAGCTTGTAATGCGTATGCTTTGTTCGGAAGGCAACATTGATGCTCAAAGACTTCGTACAGGTTCCCTCACGGATGAAGACTGGGGCAAGCTGACAATGGCTATGGGCAGCCTTTCAAACTCAGGGATTTTTATTGATGATACCCCTGGCGTAAGAATCAGTGATATTCGATCGAAATGCCGCCGTTTAAAGCAAGAGCACGGCTTAGGCATGATCTTAATTGATTATTTGCAGCTTATTTTAGGAAGCGGCCGTTCGGGTGAAAACCGTCAGCAGGAAGTATCGGAAATTTCCCGTTCCCTTAAGCAATTAGCCCGTGAGCTGAAAGTGCCGGTTATTGCCCTTTCACAGCTATCTCGTGGCGTTGAGCAGCGGCAGGATAAGCGTCCAATGATGTCTGATATTCGTGAATCCGGAAGTATTGAGCAGGATGCCGATATCGTTGCCTTCCTGTATCGTGATGATTACTATGATAAAGAATCAGAGAATAAGAACATTATTGAGATTATCATAGCCAAGCAGCGTAATGGTCCAACAGGAACCGTATCGTTGGCCTTTGTGAAGGAATATAATAAGTTCGTCAATTTAGAGACACGGTATGACTCCCCTCATGGAGCTTGACGTGGATCTTTTGGAGTTAGCCAGATTAGGAGGCTAGCTCTTTTTTTTATAGATTACTATATTTACGAACGTATTTCATATTTTTATATAAAATGTTCGTGTTTTGTTTGATTTTTAGCTGTGAAATTGATAAACTAATGTGGTGATAATGAAATAATAACTGGAAGCAAAAATTTTGGAGGTGTCTTTCATGTCATCAGTAGTGGTTGTTGGTACGCAGTGGGGAGACGAAGGAAAAGGGAAAATCACTGATTTCCTTTCAGAAAATGCAGAGGTCATTGCACGTTATCAAGGTGGAAACAATGCAGGCCACACCATCAAGTTTAACGGAGAAACCTACAAATTACATTTAATTCCTTCAGGGATTTTTAATAAAGAAAAAATAAGTGTGATCGGTAATGGAATGGTTGTTGATCCAAAAGCGCTTGTAACAGAGCTGGCATATTTACATGAAAAGGGGATTACAACGGAGAATCTTCGGATTAGTAATCGTGCCCATGTGATCCTGCCATACCATCTAAAATTAGATGAAGTGGAAGAACTACGAAAAGGCGCCAATAAAATCGGCACAACGAAAAAGGGGATCGGTCCTGCCTACATGGATAAGGCAGCACGTGTTGGCATTCGGATTGCTGATTTACTTGACCGTGAAATATTTGAAGAAAAACTAGTTCAGAATCTTGAAGAAAAAAATCGCTTATTTGAGCGAATTTACGAAACTAATGGTTTTAAGAAGGAAGATATTCTAGATGAATATTTTGAATATGGTCAACAAATTGAAAAATATGTATGTGATACATCTGTTGTATTAAATGATGCTTTGGATGAAGGTAAACGTGTGTTATTTGAAGGCGCACAGGGCGTTATGCTTGATATTGACCAAGGGACATACCCATTCGTAACCTCTTCCAATCCAGTGGCTGGTGGGGTAACTATTGGCTCAGGAGTTGGACCATCGAAAATCACTCATGTTGTAGGTGTGTGTAAAGCTTACACTTCTCGTGTTGGTGATGGACCATTTCCAACTGAATTAAATAATGAAATCGGCAATCGCATCCGTGAAGTGGGGCGTGAATACGGGACAACTACAGGACGCCCGCGCCGTGTTGGCTGGTTTGATAGTGTTGTCGTACGTCATGCCCGCCGTGTCAGCGGATTAACCGATCTTTCCCTCAATTCTATTGATGTATTAACAGGGATTGAAACATTAAAGATTTGCACGGCTTATCGCTACAAGGACGAAGTGATTACCGAATATCCTGCAAACTTAAAGGTATTATCACAATGTGAACCTATTTATGAGGAACTTCCTGGCTGGACAGAGGACATTACAGGGGTTAAATCATTGGATGAGCTGCCAGTAAATGCCCGCCACTATGTTGAGCGAGTTACACAGCTGACAGGTATTCCATTATCCACTTTCTCAGTCGGCCCGGATCGGAATCAAACAAATGTCGTCCGCAGCCCATGGAGACAAATATAAAAATAATCGATTGAAGCTCTCCTTTAGGGAGGGCTTCAATCTCAGACTGTCGACAAATTCGAAGAATTTCGGGTTTAGCGACAGTTTTTTTGTTTTGTTACATTAAACTTGGCTGTTGATTTCCGTTCCAGGCGCTTCGCTGAGCCTCCTCGGCGCTTTCAGCGCCTGCGGGGTCTCAACTGTACCGTACTCCCGCAGGAGTCTTTGCGCCTTCCACTGCAATCAACAGTGTGTAAAAATCAATAATGTACATTAACACAGCCTTTTGTTTTCAATCTGTTTAAATTTTTTTCAAAAAAGTATTGCGTAAATTATATTAACCATGATATTATAAAAAGCGTCGTCACAATACGACAAATTACTACGAGCCATTAGCTCAGTTGGTAGAGCAGATTGCGGACTTCAATGAATAAGCATCCGCGGGCAATCTGCGAGAAAGAACGAAAGTTCTTTTGAGCATCTGACTTACCACAAAAAAAGTTTAGGAAACAATTCTAGTACGAGCCATTAGCTCAGTCGGTAGAGCATCTGACTTTTAATCAGAGGGTCGAAGGTTCGAGTCCTTCATGGCTCACCATTTATTTTAATATGGCCCCTTGGTCAAGCGGTTAAGACACCGCCCTTTCACGGCGGTAACACGGGTTCGAATCCCGTAGGGGTCATTTTGGTCTGGTAGTTCAGTTGGTTAGAATGCCTGCCTGTCACGCAGGAGGTCGCGGGTTCGAGTCCCGTCCAGACCGCCATTAGTTGGCTCAGTAGCTCAGTCGGTAGAGCAAAGGACTGAAAATCCTTGTGTCGGCGGTTCGATTCCGTCCTGAGCCATACAAAAAAGAAGTTTGCGCTTGCAAACTTCTTTTTTGTATCTAATTTCGCAACCTTTGTAATGTATTTGTAATAAAAAAACCTCTTTTTTACAAAAAAACCCCATAGTTTGTCCTATTTTATAAAAATAGAATCTACTACTCTAGAACTATAGAGATCCTTGATTTAATAGGGATTCCCCACTATTCTTTTTAAGAAATTCCTTTAAAAAACATGATGAAATGACTAGCATATTTCAATGGATTGTAGGAAAATGTCAGTATTTATACATTTTTGTTACATTATAAAGACTATTAATCTTTTTAAAAAAAATTATGTTAAAGTAAAGGAGGTCTAAAATTCTGGGAAATTCTTTACAAAGTAAAAGTTTAAGTTTATAAGGGTTTTACCGTGGTTTAGGAGGAATAAATGTCATTTTCGATTAAAAAGTCAAAAAAGTTTTTATTATTAAAAACTACTGTAATCACCGCCATGGCTGCTTCTGTTATCGCCTTTAGCAATGGTCCGGTGGCTTTTGCCACATCATCAAAATTGACCACTATTTATCATGTTTATCTTAATGGTACATATATAGGCAATGTTACTGATAAAGAAATAGTAAATAAAATAATTGCTGATAAAGTCGATACAGCAAAGAAATCACTCAAAGATGTCAATGTGAACATTGGTGAACAGGTTCAATACATACCTGAACAAGTATTCCGAGCTGCAGCAACGAATCAAGAAACTGTCCAAACGATTAAAGATACTTTCCAGCTTCAAGCAGATGCTTCTGCTATCGTGATCGATGACACTCCTGTAGCATACCTTGATAATAAAGCAACAGCTGAGGAAGTAATAAAAAAGCTGAAACTACAATATGTGTCTGAGGAGCAATTAACAGAACTTGAGGCAAGAAAAGCACAAGAAAATGCATCCTTACTGGCATTACAAGAAAATGAATCTCGTATATTAGACGTTCGCTTATCCAAAAATGTTTCAATTGAATCGGAAAATATTTCTCCAGAAAAAATAATGTCTGCCGATGACGCAGTGACATTTTTACAAAAAGGCACCTTAGAGGAAAAGAAATATGCCATTCAAGAGGGCGATGTACTCGAAACCATTGCTCAAAATCATGACTTGAAGATGGCTGATTTGTTAGCATTAAATCCCGGGCTAACTGAGGATTCACTGTTACAAATTGGTCAGGAAATAAATATTACGGCGCTAAAACCGTTTATTGAAGTAATCGTTGATAAAGAAGTAAATCAAAAGGAAGAAATTCCTTTTGAAAATGAAGTTGTTGAGGACTCATCAATGCCAAAGGGTGAGACAAAAGAAAAGCAGCAGGGGCAAAACGGCTCTCGCTCCGTAACCTATGCGATTTCAGAACAGAATGGTGTCACCGTTAAAAAGGAACAGTCAAGCGAACAAATCATTCAGCAGCCCATCAACCATATTGTTGTGAAAGGAACAAAAGCGATTCCTTCCCGCGGCGAAGGCAGTTTTGCCTGGCCGACAGTAGGCGGATATGTGTCAAGCCAATTGGGCTACCGCTGGGGCAAAATGCACAAAGGGATTGACATTGCTAGACCAAGTGATAGAACCATAAAAGCAGCCGATAACGGCGTGGTGGTTTCTGCTGGCTGGGATGGCGGTTATGGTAATAAAGTGATCATTGACCATCAAAACGGTTTCCGGACACTTTACGGCCACATGGCATCCATTAATGTCACAGCAGGGCAAACGATATCTAAAGGCAGTGCGATCGGCATAATGGGTGCTACCGGTGATGCAACGGGGGTTCACCTCCATTTTGAAGTGTATAAAAATGGCAGCTTAGTCAACCCGCTATCCTATTTAAAATAATGGAACAAGAGTCTCTAGTTGATTACTAGAGGCTTTTCATTTTTACGAAGAGAAAGGTACTACCGCATTTCTCTTTTTGTGATCCCAATATTTCCAAATACTACTTATAGGTGAATTTAAGCAAATAAAATGGTAAAGTAAACTAGTATAGGTATGACTTTTAGAAGTTTTTTATTGTATAGATTGTAATTGATTGAAAAGGAGCAATGGTATGGAAAAGAAAATTCTTGTTGTCGATGATGAAAAACCGATTGCAGATATTTTGCAGTTTAACCTAAAAAAAGAAGGTTATTTAGTCTATTGCGCCTACGATGGAAACGATGCGCTTCGGTTGGTAGAAGAAATTCAGCCTGACTTAATCCTCTTAGATATTATGCTTCCACTCAGAGATGGAATGGAAGTTTGCCGTGAAGTCCGTAAGAAATATGAAATGCCGATTATTATGCTGACCGCAAAGGATTCTGAAATTGATAAAGTGCTAGGGCTTGAGCTTGGTGCGGATGATTACGTGACAAAACCTTTTAGCACAAGGGAATTAATTGCTCGTGTGAAGGCCAATTTACGCCGGCACCAACAAATCCTTTCCCAGCCAGATACTGAATCCGAAACGAATGAAATTGAAATCGGTTCACTTGTGATCCATCCGGATGCATATGTCGTTTCAAAACGTGGCGAAACCATTGAACTGACACATCGTGAGTTTGAGTTACTTTACTATTTGGCTCAGCATATTGGCCAAGTTATGACAAGAGAACATCTGCTGCAAACCGTATGGGGCTACGATTATTACGGAGATGTTCGGACTGTCGATGTAACCGTTAGACGGTTACGTGAAAAAATTGAGGATAGCCCCAGTCATCCAACATGGATTGTCACACGCCGCGGGGTTGGTTATTATTTACGTAATCCTGAACAGGAGTAGTTTAATTGATGAAAAAGGTTGGTTTCTTTCGCTCAATACACGTAAAATTCGTCATTATTTATGTCCTCCTTCTTTTAGTGGCGATGCAAATTATTGGGGTTTATTTTGTCAGGCAGCTTGAAGAAACGTTACGAACAAACTTCCAGACATCGTTAAAAGAACGGGTAAATTTGCTTGCCTATAATACTGTTGAGGAAATGGAAAAGGAAAGAACACCTGAAGACCCAACACTCGAGGAAGATATCAAAAAGATACTCCGAGACTTTGAAGCAGGTGATATCTCTGAAGTCCAGGTGATTGAAAATAGATCTCTAAAAATACTTGGTACCTCGGAGCGAGATAACCAAGGAGTAGTCGGTCAAAGGACGACAAGGCTTCAAGTGAAACAATCGATGGTGTTAGAAGAAGACCAAAGTGCCATCAAGATTGACCCGCAAACGAAACATCGGATTTGGGTCCTCTCTACCCCAATTAAATCTGGTAAAAAAGTGATTGGGGCCATTTATTTAGTTGCAAAAATTGAAAATGTGTTTGAACAAATGAAAACCATTAATGGTATTTTTGCAACGGGCACGGCGATTGCTTTATCGATTACGGCCGTATTGGGTATTTTGTTAGCGCAAACCATTACAAGGCCGATTGCCGATATGAAGAAGCATGCACAAGCGATGGCAAAGGGGAATTTTTCGCGCAAGGTTAAGGTGTACGGCCATGATGAAATTGGAACACTAGCGATGACCTTTAACCATTTAACGAAAAAGCTTCAGGAAGCCCAGGCGATGACCGAAGGGGAACGAAGAAAGCTGTCATCGATCTTGTCGTATATGACAGATGGGGTGATTGCAACTGACAGAAAAGGTAGAGTTATTTTAATTAATGATCCTGCTGCCGAAATGCTGAATGTTTCACGTGAAACAGTCCTTTCCCAGCCAATTGTCTCATTACTAAGCTTAGATGATACGAATACCTTTGAGGACTTACTGGAGGAAAAGGATTCGTTAATATTAGACTATAGTACGAAAGCAGAGCGCTATATATTAAGGGCAAACTTCTCTGTTATTCAAAAAGAAACAGGATTTGTCAATGGATTAATTGCTGTTTTGCATGATATAACGGAGCAAGAAAAAATTGATGTCGAAAGAAGAGAGTTTGTTGCCAATGTCTCTCATGAACTAAGAACTCCATTAACCACGATGCGCAGTTACTTAGAAGCACTTGCTGATGGTGTGTGGCAGGATGCGGAAATTGCGCCCAACTTTTTAGATGTAACGCGGACAGAAACGGAGCGAATGATTCGCCTTGTCAATGACCTGCTGCAATTATCAAAAATGGATAGTACGGATTACAAACTGACAATCGAGTGGGTGAACTTTGTCGATTTCTTCGATCGAATTATCGAGCGATTTGAGATGTCCAAGGAGCAAAATGTTACCTTTAAAAGAAAACTTCCTAATCATGCTATCTTTGTAGAAATTGATGAAGATAAAATGACACAGGTTTTATATAACATCATTTCCAATGCCTTAAAGTACTCCCCAGAAGGAGGCCAGGTCACTTTTTCGATAAAAGAAAAGGAAGACAAGATGATCGTCAGTGTGTCTGACCAAGGCGTGGGGATTCCTAAAGAGAATATTGGAAAGATTTTTGACCGTTTTTATCGTGTCGATAAAGCGAGGACTCGAAAATTAGGCGGTACAGGACTTGGACTGGCCATTGCGAAAGAAATAGTCAAGGCACATGGCGGAGCTATTTGGGTAACAAGTGAGGAAGGAAAAGGTACGAAGATTTCTTTTTCACTGCCATACGAGCGTTCTGAAGAGGATGAATGGTCATGAGATACGAAAATATTAAATCAGGTATTTTAACCGTATTAGTCTTGGTCAGCGTTTTGTTGACATGGAGTCTTTGGACATACCAGCCGAACTATGACAAGATGGAAAATAGCAAATATGTCGCTGAGGTTACAGTAAGTGAAAAACAAGAGGTTCAAAAAATAATTAAGCCGGATCAAGCGTTGTTTCATGTAAAGGGTCAGCATTATGGAACCAAAAATACAGCTGAGCTCGAAAAAATTATCAGGGACATCGGCCGGTGGTCTATTATTGATGTAAAAAATTATACCGACAAAGTAGAAAATATTGATGAATTAATCCATGGCAGCGGCAATGTTGAGATTATATTCCCTGGAGAAGTTCCGATTGAATTATATCGAAGTGTATTAAATATAGAAGGGAAAAGGGTACCTTCCTTCAACTTTAATCGGATTGTTATTAATGTTGATGGTTTGGATAAGGAAAATGGAATTGTTTATTTCGTTTCCTCTGAAAACCAGCAGGTCTATATCAGCCATATATCATCAACTAATTTAACCGAATTTAATCGTGATTTTTATAAAAATGCTAACCGGTACCCGCAGTACTTTGCTTATAAGGTGACTGAAAAGCGTACTCTCTTCCTGCCTGAAGGCGAAACAGACATGACGACATCTAAATTTTTGCCGGTTACCCTTAATTCCGATGATTTCAAGGCTGCACTCTTCAGCGATCCAAGTTTTGTTCAGAAAAGCTTTGTTCCTCATGGAGAAGAGTACACGAATGACTCAAGTAAGATGAATATCAATTATGATACCAATATCCTTCGCTATGTGAACCCGACGGCAGAGGATAATTACTTAGACAGTTCTTATGCTTTAGTCAAAAGAAGCATTGATTTTGTCAATGAGCATGGCGGATGGACGAACCCATTTCGTTTTGTTTCGAAAAGTGAATATAAACGGTCTGTTACCTTCCGTTTATATAGTATGGATGGCTATCCTGTTTTTAATGACAGAGGGTTATCTGAAATTAATGAGGTTTGGGGCCGGGATGAAATCAATATGTATGTCCGGCCAAACATTGCCTTAGAGCTGCCACTAACAACGGAGATGCAAAAGGTTACGCGGCCGTCTGGACATGTGGTTTTGGAGTATTTACAAAACAAAAAGAATTTTAAGCCAGAATTGCTTGAAGACCTGACCTTGGGCTATCGTATGGAAAGGGATTCGGATGAGAATAAATTAATCCTTTTAGAACCTGCCTGGTTCTATCGTTATGATAAAACCTGGGGGCAAATTACGATGGAAGATCTAGGAGGATTGAAGCATGGATTGGAGTAAAATAAAAACCATTTTTATCATTACATTTTTGATACTTGATGTGTATCTCTTATTTCAATTCATGAAAATCCGTGATGCCAATAAGTATGAAGTAGCCACAGAGGCTTCTTTTGAGGATAAATTGAAAGCAGATGAGATCTCCTATGTGGAGCTTCCAAAGGCACCGATTAAAGATCAATATCTTAGTGCCATGCCGCGGACCTTTACGAAGGGCGATATGGCCAAGCTGAAAGGTCAGACAGCTTCTATTAAGGAGCCTGGGACAACCTTGCTGGTAACACTCGATAAGCCGCTGCAGTTAAATACAAAGTTTGAACCGGCTGAGCTTTCTACTTTTTTAAAGGAAAATGTCCTTTTCGGTGAGCACTATCAGTTTTGGGAGAAAAATGATAAAAAAAATACGATTACGTACTATCAACAATATAACAATTTTCCGTTATTTAAAAATATTAAGGGAATGATTACCTTTACGGTTAATGCCGATAATCAAATTATTTCCTATCAACAAACCTATTTAGAGGATATTGAAAAGCTAACGGCGAAAGAGGACATCCTCCCTCCATTAAAGGCAATTGAAACCTTGCATCAAAAGGGTGTATTAAAGCCGAAGAGTAAGATTACCAAGATTGAGCTTGGTTATTCGACCCTCATTGGCTTAGCGGCTTCCCAAGTGTTAGCACCAACCTGGCGCTTTGTTGTTGATGATAAGGAAAGTTTGTTTGTGAATGCCTTCGAAGGGCAGATTATACAGTTTAATAGCGATGAAAATAGTAAAGTGGAGTGAAAAAGTATGTCGTTGCGATATAGCATCCTAGCAAGCGGGAGCACGGGGAACGCCCTGTATGTAGAGTCTGATGAACATTCCTTTCTAGTGGATGCTGGGTTTAGCGGGAAGCAGATGGAGTCGCTTTTCGGACAAATTGACCGTGATATCAGCAAGCTTTCCGGGATCTTTGTTACCCATGAGCATAGCGACCACATAAAAGGGATTGGTATTCTCGCCCGAAAATATCATTTGCCTGTTTATGCGAATGAAAAAACATGGCGGGCCATGGAAAGCTCAGTTGGTGTGATTCCAACCGAGCAAAAGTTTGTTTTTAATATGGAAACGGTGAAGAGCTTTGGTGCTACTGATATTGAATCATTCGGTGTCTCACATGATGCCGCTGAACCAATGTTTTATGTATTTCATCATGCCGGGAAAAAACTTGTTTTAATCACCGATACAGGTTATGTAAGTGACCGGATGAAGGGTACGATCTCCAATGCCGATGTGTATATCTTTGAATCGAATCATGATGTGCAAATGCTGCGCATGGGCAGATACCCTTGGAACATTAAACGGAGAATATTAAGTGACCTCGGACATGTCTCCAATGAAGATGCAGCCCTTGCGATGAGTGATGTGGTGGGGGATCGAACGAAGCGGGTCTATCTCGCCCATCTAAGCCTTGATAATAACATGAAGGACTTAGCAAAGATGGCGGTAACACAAACCCTCGAGAGCTGCGGCCACATAGTTGGCGAACAGTTCGAGCTATATGACACCGATCCCAAAATACCAACCATTTTAACAGCCGTATAGTATTTTTAAGAATGATGTTGCTTTTTAAAGGCATGTCATTCTTTTTTTATTAATGTGAAAAAACTATGAACAAAGTCGTAAGTTTTTCATAATAAGAAGCAATTATTTAGTAATTTAAGGATGAACGATTATAATTGTTATTATAAGCCAAAATAGTAGATATCAACCTTTTTGGGAAGAGAGGAATGGTATTAATGGGTTATTATGACGAGTATCCACAGGAGCGTTATCGGGGGCAAAAAGGAAAAAGAGGCGGTTATTTTCTCGCTAGCTTAGCTGGAGCAATTATTGGCGCAATTATCGTGATCCTTGCCATTCCAACCTTGTCCAAGCAAGGTGTCCTGCCCTATTCAATTAGTCCAAATCAAAATACGGCGGCAGAAACAAACAAAACAAATCAGCAGAATGTCATCCAACAGCAGGTTTCATACGATGTGACTACCAATGTTACAAAAGCCGTTGATAAAACAGGTGATGCGGTTGTCGGGATTAACAATATTCAATCGTCAAGCTTTTGGTCGGATAATGCAAATGGCGAAGAGCCTTCAGGGACAGGCTCAGGTGTTATTTATAAAAAAGACGGCGATAAGGCATTTGTTGTAACGAATCATCACGTTGTCGAGGGGGCTGCTAAACTAGAAGTCACAATGTCTGATGGGACAAAAATCCCGGCCGAGCTTTTAGGCAGCGATGTTTGGACGGACTTAGCGGTGCTTCAAATTGATGCAAGCAAAGTAAAAAAAGTCGCCGAATTCGGGAATTCTGATAGTTTAAAAATAGGGGAGCCGGTAATCGCGATTGGGAATCCACTCGGTGCAACTTTTTCCGGATCGGTCACACAAGGAATAATCTCTGGATTAAAGCGGACCATCCCTGTTGATATCGATCAGAATGGCATTGTTGACTGGCAGTCAGAGGTTTTGCAGACCGATGCCGCGATTAACCCCGGTAACAGTGGCGGGGCGTTAATCAATATGGCCGGGCAAGTGATAGGGATTAACTCGATGAAAATTGCCCAGAATGCGGTTGAAGGAATTGGTCTATCGATTCCTATTAATTCTGCCAAGCCGATTATTGATGATCTTGAGAAATACGGCTCTGTGAAACGCCCGTATATGGGTGTCGATTTAAAATCAGTTACGGAAATACCTGCCTATTACCAAGAAGAAGCATTGAAGCTTCCTCGCGATGTGAATTACGGTGTGGCACTGCGTCAAGTTGTACCCAATTCACCAGCAGCGCAAGCGGGTTTGAAAGAGCTTGATGTCATCGTCGAAATGGACGGTCAAAAAATAAATGACGTCATCGACCTCCGGAAGCATTTATATCAGAAAAAGAAAATTGGCGAGAAAATGTCGATTAAATATTACCGTGATGGATCGCTAAAGGAAACGACCTTAACATTATCGGGCGAAAAATTACAATAATAATGGTGCATATAAAACGGGAGAGTGAGTTAGTCACTTTCCCTTTTATTATGATATTATGTATGAGGTCATTAGTATGGTTACTATTGAAAAGTAAAAAATAATAATAGCGATGTAGTTCAGGAAGGTGAAAAGTTTGATTTATAGTTGTGAAGAACATATAGAAATTGCATTAGATGATATTGTCGACCAATATCAAACATATCCGGTATTATCTAAAATCTCTGTGGATAAATCATCAACAAGCTGTGAATATTGTGAAAAACAGGCTGTATATATGGTGGCGAACAAGTGATTCCATACAAGATGTGGATAAAAAATGTGCATATGTGGATAACTTCTGTGGATATCTTGTTTGTAAGCTGTTTGTAATCAAATAAAAAGGGTTGTGGATTGTGAATATCTCGATCATTACGGTTGGTAAGTTAAAAGAGAAATATTTAAAGCAAGGCATTGAAGAATATTTAAAGAGATTATCCGCCTATGCAAAAGTCGAGGTCATCGAAGTGGCCGATGAAAAGGCACCGGAAGAATTAAGCGAGCTGGAAATGGTGCAGGTGAAGCAAAAAGAAGGCGAAAGAATTCTCGCAAAAATTAGCCAGGATACACATGTGATTGCCTTAGCAATCCAAGGAAAACTGGGATCATCCGAAGAGTTGGCGGATACGTTAGATAAACTCGCTACATATGGAAAAAGCAAAATTGCCTTTGTCATCGGCGGGTCATTGGGTTTGAGTGAGGAAGTCTTGAAGCGCTCGAACGAACAGCTGTCCTTTTCACGGATGACCTTCCCCCATCAGCTGATGAGGCTGATATTAGTGGAACAGATATATCGGGCATTTCGGATTAATCGAGGGGAACCGTATCATAAGTAAATGAGGTTTTTGAAAAGAACCACCTAGAACGTTGATTTGTTAGCGTTTTAGGTGGTTTAAATTTTATATATCATTGCTTTTCCCATTTTCGTCCTTTTCTTGTGTTGGAGGAAGTCGATCTCCTTTATAAATTTCAATAATACGTGGGTTAGATACTACCCCACCTCTAGTGTCAACTTCTTTATATTTTACTGGTGGTTGATTATCCATACCTGGTTTTTTAAGTCACTCATTTTATCACCTTAATATTTTTTGTATTACCATATTTTGTTATAATATAATCAGAGAAAATAAAAGCATAACTGAAGAATATTACTAATATTAAATATTATTTAAGGAGAGATTAGATGAGTAAAAAAGGTGTGTTTCCAGTTACAACGTATTTAAATCAAAATGTTGTTTTTGATTTATTAGCCGTAATTGAAGATGGATTTTCTCAAGTTACCAATTTAAACATTTCTAATACAGAAGGAAAAAATACAAATAGTAATGTAGATGGTGAAGCTGGATTTGGAATGTATGGAATTAAAACTAAGATAAAGGCTGCTATGGGTATAGAGAAAAGCATGACAGAAGAAAAAAGTTCTAATGAGGAAAGAGTTCATACACCTACATCTCTATTTGCGAAACTATTTTCTTATCTAGATGAAAAAGAGTTAATTACGGAAGTAAATAATACAAGTGATTTAGATATATTATCACATGGTAGTTTTGTGAGGTTTGAGAGTAAGTTAGAAAGAAATCCATTAATTTCACTTTTGGAATCTTTCGAGCAAATGATGGTTGTAGCAATGACATTTCAGTCACCACAAAAGGGTGGAAAAAAGAGTAACGAACAAGAAATATTGAAGCAAATTAAAAGTATGAAAAATAGTTTAATAGAAAATGATAATTTTGATTTAATCTGTACAATTAATGAGAATGAGAGCCTAAAAGCTGTTCTACCGGTGTATTTAAATTATTTTATTCACAAAAATACAAATGAAATTATTGATGGAAACTACACAGTCTTTGGCAAGGTAGTTAAGATTGTGTCTGATGATGCAGATAATATAAATTTATTTAGAAATACAGGATTTAAGTTATTTCAACAAGAAGCTCTTGATACAATGTTAGGTTCTATGAATAATGGAACAGATGAACAATTAGAAATTCCAAATATTAATTCAAGAATATCTAGTCCTGCTATATTAGTAATTCCAATTGCAATCTATTCATAGTATCGTATTTTAAAACCACCAGTTAACATAGTGCGAAGAACTTTATCATAAGTAAGTGCGGGTTTACTCTATGTATTTATAAAAGTAGATGTAGCAAATACTCAATTATATTAGTTAATATTTTAAATATTCCTTAATATGGTATTTATTTAATTTCCTATTTGTGTGTAGTGATATATATATATCTTAAATATAGTAACATTAAGATACTAAAGTGATGATTTTAAAGGAGATAAAGAAATGAGTAGAAGCATAAGTACTGATGTTGAAAGAAGAATATATGCTGAATCTATGGGGAGATGTATGAACCCAGAATGTAAAGTTGAATTATTCAAAGAGAATGGAGACATAATGGAAAAGGCTCATATTATTCCCTATTGTGATACCAAAGACAACTCATTTGAAAATTTAATAATTTTATGTCCAAATTGTCATACAAACTTTGATAAAAATAGTGCTTTCAGTGCAGATGATGTTAATAAATGGAAGAAAATGCGTAAGGATGAGTTTGATAGTTTTTTCAGTGAAAAGTATGATTCGTTTGAAGATTTAAAAAATGCAGTAGTTCCATTATTGTTAGATAATAAATTTATTTTTGAAAATTACTATCTTGAAGATACAAGAGATTTATGGGATATTTTTGAAGGTAAGATTTTGTCGAATAATAGAATATTGAGAAACATTTTAAATCGGAATTCTAAATTGATTCAAAATCATTCTAATGAAAATTATTCAAATTTAGCAGTAGTACAAAAGTTTATACTTCATATTGACGAGTTTGAAGCTACACGAGTCAATAAAGAAAAAATAAGACGTGTACTATTTCCAAAAGAGATAAACTCTTTGTTTGGAATAGAACCTTTAGAGGGATATTTTCTGCCGTCTGTAGAGTCTATTGAGAGTTTAATAGAAGTATTGCAGAATAATGGACAATTTGAAACTATTGTTTTAGGTGTTGATCGTCCGTATATACAGGTTAAAAAGGATGATATTTCTGAAAGAATTTATCTTAGTGACACCCCTAGGTTAAGACAAATTTATTATGATAACAATTGCTTTAAGAAAGTCAATGTTCGATTTGAAAGCTTAAACTACGCTTTGAAAGTTATAAAGTCGAGAGGATTAAAATTTGATTTTGAGGATATCAATAATTTAAAAGAAGCTAGAGTAAATGGTGTAAAGATAGTTTTTGTTTATGAGTATTGTTTAAGCAAAGTTAAACTATTACAATTAACTCCAGAGGAAAAATGTGTAATTTTAAACTTACATAATTGGAATGGTGAGAGTTGTATTTCAACAGAAGCATACGAGTTAGCAAAAGAAATGAAAGTTAAGTTACTAACAATGGATGAATTTTATGGATATATTAACAGTATTAAATAGAAAAGATATTGTTATTCAAAAAATCATCTATCATATAGAACTGTTTAACTCGTTTAAAAATGTGTATTTGTTTGGTTCAATAATTAGTAAGAAAAGAAATCCGAATGATATAGACTTATTGTTAATATACGAAGATTTTTCCAGTACTCTTTTAAGAGATTTGGATGAGATAAGAACTATTTTTGATCAATTATATGGATTGTCATTTGATTTAAATGTGCTAAGTGAAACCGAGGAAAAAGAATCAAATTTTCTAAGTAAATTAAACCCAAATTACTTAAGAATAAAATAGATTATTTTAGTTATTATTCTTCAACAGTTATTGAGGTCGGTTAACAACCAATATTAGTAAATTTAAAACCTCACTTAGCCCCATTATGGAGAACCGTATCATAAGTAAATGAAGTTTTTTCAAAAATATTGGTTTGCCTTTTTGATAAATCACAAATGAGGTTACTAAAGTAAAAAGTGTGGTAAACTAAAATATCTTTAAAAAAGTATATAAGGTGTTTGATAGGTTTGGAAATTAAACATTTGGAGTGTTTTATTGAAGTTACACGTACTGGCAATTTCACCAATGCAGCTGAAAATCTGTTTATTACGCAGCCTGCCCTCAGTAGAATTATCAAATCCTTGGAGGGTGAACTTGGTACACAGCTATTTATTCGCACAAGAAAAGGGCTGATTTTAACAGATGCAGGACGTATTCTAGAAAAACATGCATTAATAATTGAAAAACAGTTGCAGCTTTTGGATGGGGAACTTGGTCAGATGTTCATGCTAAAAAAAAGCCACGTCCGTATTGGACTCCCAGCGATAACTAATTCTATTTTCTTCTCACAACTGATTGCCTCGTTTCATGAAAAATATCCAGAGGTGACATTCCAATTGGAAGAGGATGGATCTAAGCCGATTGAGGAGAAGATTGTCAATGGGTTGTTAGATTTTGGGGTTCTCGTTCTTCCGGAGAAAAATGATAATCTTGACTATTATAGGTTTGTTAATGAGAAATTAAAACTAGTGGTACCCTCGTTTCATCGTCTTGCTGGGAGACAGGAAGTGTCATTGAAAGAACTTAAAGAAGAGAGCTTTATTATGTTCAATCGAGATTTTGAGTTAAGAAACCTTGTCATGACTGCTTGCAGAGAAGCTGGTTTTCAACCCATAATTATTTCGGAAACATCACAATTAGATTTTATTCAAGAATTGGTTGCTTACAATATAGGTATTACTTTGCTGCCTGAGAATACATGTTTGGAACTAGCAAATGATTTTCGAACTATAACCGTAATCAATCCGACAATCGAATGGAATCTAGCGATGGTCTGGAAAAAAGATGCATACTTATCACAGGTTGCGAAAGAATTTATCCGATTTGCCAAAGTAAAGCTGTCGACATCTAATCATAACCATGATTCATAATCTAAAATTGAGTCAAATAGTAGAAGGCTTCCTCTTGTTTAAGGGGAGGCTTTTTTTATTGTATAGGCTAAAGAGCGCTTACATACTATTTTGTTATGAATTGCATATGGGATTGGCATTGTAACATTCCACTATAGTCATATTATAATTGTCTTTGTAAAACTTTAATGCATTTGAGGCGGGCGCTTCAAATGTATTTTTATATAAGGTGGTATTTTATGCAAGCGAAAAAGGTTATAGAAACGCGTGTTGTTCAAACCGATCAAGTGCTCATTAATGATTTGAACAATTATCATACATTATTTGGTGGAGTTCTAATGAAGAAGATGGATGCTTGTGCGACGCTTTCTGCCCGCAGGCACTCAAGGGTAAAGGAATGTGTTACGGCATCTACTGACTCGGTTAACTTCATTGAGCCAATCAGGGTAAGTGATTCGGTTTGTATCGAATCATTTGTCAGCTATACAGGTAAAAGGTCAATGGAAATTTTCTGTAAAGTTGTGGCCGAAGATCTTGAAACTGGAAAACGTAGACTTGCAGCTACAGCATTCTTAACTTTTGTCCCTCTAGATGAAAATAAAAGGCCGATAGAAGTTCCAGGCGTTATTCCAGAAACAGAGGAAGAAAAATTTCTCTATGAAACGGGAAAAGAACGTGAAAAAATTCGCAAGCTAAAAAGACAACAAAATAACGAACTCGTGTCCAAACTTTCAGTGGATAAACCATGGGACTAATACCAAGCAAAAAGGGAGAGAGATTATGCTAACAACATCAAGTTACAACCAATTGAAAAGTGCGCAAATTGCTATCGGAAAATTAAATTCTACAAAACCATCTATTTACAGAAAATTTATCAATATCATTAAACTGACTCGTCAATTGCAGTTTGGATATCAATATATGGGCTCATTAATTATGGATGAAGATCCAGGTAAATTCAATCCGATGTCCCAAGATGATTATGTGTTGTCTGTCTATTATCGGGAAATTGAAAATTTAAAAACAGACAAAAAGTTCCTTGATTTAAAGCAATTACTAAAAACGTATAAACAACTCAGCTATGCTAATATTAGCAAGTTGGCATTGGGGGAAAACCCAGAAGCATTAGTTGGTCCAACTTTAGTCCGATAATAGCTGAACAGATCCTTTCAAACCTTACTTAGAACTTTCACGGTGAACCGTACCATAAGTAAGTGAGGTTTTTGCGAAAAAGTAACAGCACCTTCTTATTTGATGGAAAGGTGCTGTTCTATTATTTGAATGCCTAGATGAACATTTGGTGCATGAATGGTTGTTTTTGCTCTTGCGATGAATTTAATTTTTTTGTTCAATCAGGATTTTCTTATCCAAATGAAGAAATAGAATGACCAAATACAAAAAATGTCTGGATTCCTCCACATGCGCCTTTGCTTACTTTAATATTCTCCTTTAATTACAAAATACGAGCCCCGAATTGTTCCAGCTAGTTTAGACTTCTGCCTAGCAAACTTAAACTTCCCTTCTAACTCCCTTGGTACCTCCATCCCTTCAGAAAGCTTAAAACCAACGGCCCGCTTCTTAGGGTCATCAACCGTATACATGACGTTGACCGAAAGACCATCCTCATAAAAGACGTAGGCCATTTTGATATTTTCCACTTGAAAACGCGATGTTTCTAAAGGTTTGGCCGCGAACTCAATATCACGTTCTTCTTTCAAAATTCGGTTCACATAATCAAGGGTCTCGCAGGACTCGCTAGCTGGTACAACCGTAAATTCATGCTTGTATTTGTTCATAAAGTAACGGGCTTCATTAGCACGTAAACCAGCAAGCGCTTCTACTACAGGTGAAGATTCTAAACCAACCGTAGACACATTTTTAAAATCAACGATATAGGACATTTCCATCCCTCCTTTTATCTCTTTATTTCCTAACAACAGGAATCCACATTTCACCAAATACTAAGCCGTTTCGCTGCCCCATCTCAACCGTTGCATTTGGCCCACCCACATAGGCAAAATTCTTTGCTTCTGGCAAGACTTGACCAAAGGCAATGCCAGTAAGCATATTACTCAACTCATCAGCCGTATTCCCTTCCCCTTTAACCACTAGGTATTCCCCCTTAGGGAATTGGATCACTCTGTCCGCTTCAGGTAACGATTTCTCTGTCATGACGCCCGCATAATGCATCATCTTGTTATTCACCGCTTCGTTCACGGCAAAAATGTAGTCATTTGTAGCTGTCGCCTTTAAAGTGTCAAGCCTTCCATCTTCTTTGACGTCCTGCCAAAAGTCTGCCTTTTCCTTGGTTATGCCAGCATAGTCTGTATAATTGCTCTTAAGCTCAGTTCCAATACCTAAAACGGTAAAGCTGTCTTTTTCTTCTAGGGTATAATTTGTCATGATCAAAACCTTCCTTTTTTTAAAAATTAATCAAATGATTTGTTTTTTCACTTGATGAGTTTATAATAGCGTTAAATCATGTCAAAAAATGATACTGTTTAGGAGGCGCCGATGAAAAAGGTTGAACGGATTAATATCATCATGCGGTATATCAACAACCGCGCCCACTTTACCATTTCTGAAATCATGCAAGAATTTAATATCTCTCGTTCGACGGCTATTAGAGATATCAGAGAAATTGAAGCCATGGGGATGCCGCTTGTCGCTGAAGTTGGAAGGGATGGGGGGTATTTTGTCATGAACAACTCTGTCCTACCCACTGTTCGCTTTACTGATAATGAGATCAAAGCTCTTTTTATTGCCTTTATGGCCACAAGAAATCAACAACTCCCTTATTTAAAGAGTCGTCAGTCTTTAGCTGAAAAATTACTAGGCCTCATCTCAGAAAACCAGCAGGATGACCTTGTTCTATTAAATCAAATCTTGCTTTTTGAAGGGACCAACCCCAATAATCCCGACTTACTTGAACTGTCAGACCTTCCTCATCCTATTCTAGAAAAACTCATCCAAATCCTTCTTTTGGATAGCTATTTATTGATTACCATCAAAGAAGAGAAGGTAATAAATTCTTATCCAATTTATCTATTGCACCTTTATCATGAAAAAGGCCTTTGGATGATTGATGGTTTTGACTTAAAGGATGAAAAGAGGAAGGTCTTTCCTGTCGACAATCTCACCAATGTCAAACCATACCCTACGAAAAAAAGATTAAGTAAGAAAAAGATTTTAGAAAAACTAAGTAAGCAGGAAGAAGTAATTAACCTTGTCCTTGAACTTGGTCCAAAGGCGATTGCCCAGTTCAAAAAGTACCATCCTTTAAAAGTTTCAATTTCCTATACGAATCCTTACCAAACCACAGCCATTCTAAAGACTTTTATCAATGTTAATAATCCGGAAGAATTGACCGAAATAACAAATTGGCTACTTTTCCTAGGTGGGGATATCAAGGTCAGGGAAGTGCCAGAAGAAGTCTTAGAAGGTTTACAATAGAGATTATGCTTATTCTGCCCATAAGCAGTGCCAGTTAAAACCCAAATAATTTTGGGCTTGGCCAGTATAGAGATGCAGAGAGGTAATTTTTCATTGAAGGAAAAAGGAATTGCTTATTAAATGATTTAGGGAAGTAATAGTAATTAGAAAAAATTTTCTCTGGATATTTAATCTCCAACTGAGCATTTTATTAAAGGAGACTTTTATGAGTCTACTTAATAAATATGTGGAGGTACATTATGAATAATCAAGAGAAGAAAGAGATTCAATCTGAAATTAAAAAAACCGTGAACGTTGAAATTGCTCAAGAATTAACTGACTTAAGATCTCAATTAAGTCAACTGCAAGGTTCACTTAGCCAAACACAAGGACAACAACAAATGGGACAACAATCTGGACAACAATCGGGACAACAAAATCAATTAATGCAACAAATTCAACAATTTGCTAGTCAGGCACAAAGTCAATTACAACAAAATGATCAACAATTACAGCAAACCATTCAACAAGCTATTCAATCCTTAAATCAAAGTCTTCAATACGCTCAAACTACTCAAACACTTAACCAAATAAATCAGGTATTAGGTCAGATGCAACAACAAATGGGAAATCAACAGGGACAACAACAACCGGGACAAATGGGACAAATGGGTCAACAAGGACAACAACAACCTGGACAAATGGGACAGCAAAATCAATTACAATAATTTAAATTACTAGTTAAAATGATGAACGGGAATTCAGTTTCTTACTGAATTCTCAATTTTGGCATTCCTGAAAAATCTATATTTTTATCAAATGGCTTTTTAATCCATATAAGATTTTATAACAAAGTGGTTGACACTCGTTTTGGTTGTAACTATAATGGTTACATCAAGGGAAGGTGGTAAATTTGAAAATTAGCAGCCGCTTTACAATTGCTGTCCATATTTTATCTCTCATAAAAAATAATCCGGCAGCGATTTGTACTTCAGAATTTATGGCAGGAAGTGTCAATACAAACCCAGTTGTGATTCGACAAATATTGTCATATCTAAAGAAAGCTGGGCTAGTTCAAGTCCGCCGTGGATCAGGAGGGGCTTCTCTTTTGAAAGATTTAAGTGATATTACCCTATTAGATGTGTATCGTTCAGTCAGCGTTGTAAAAGAGGAAAACTTATTTCATATACATGAGCAGCCAAATCCAGATTGTCCAATAGGTGCTAACATACAAATAGTTTTAGAGGTTATTTTAGTACAAGCACAAGAAGCAATGGAAAGCGTGTTAGAAAATATTACAATGGAACAAGTAGATACATCATTAGTAAATAGGATAAATTCTTCACAATAAATCAATATCTATGTACAGTTCTCTGTATTGAGATGTACATTTTTTTAACCCCTTGTTGTAACTGTTTTTATTACAACGAAGAATAATAATATTAGGAAAGGGAGAAATACTAAATGACTGTAAGGATTAAAGCTTATTCTGATTTCATATGTCCATTTTGTTTTTTAGGAAAAGGTCCTTTGGATGAAATCGTAAAGGAAAAAGATGTAGAGGTAGAATGGATGCCATTTGAATTACGTCCGAGTCCATACCCTAAAATTGACCCATGGAAAGATCCTGCTAAATTAAGCTCCTGGGATTCCTTTATTCTGCCTACTGCCAAGAAGTTAAGGGTTGATATGCGTTTACCGCATGTTTCTCCTCATCCATATACACATTTGGCTTTTGAGGGGTACCATTTTGCGAAAGAACACGGGAAGGGAAATGAATACCATCACAAAGTTTTCAGTGCGTTTTTCCAAGAAGAACAAAACATTGAGGACATCGAAGTACTGACAAACATAGCTGGTGAAGTGGGGCTTTCAAAGGATGATTTTAAGGACGCATTAGTAACGCGGAAATATCGTGAAGCCCAACAAGAAGCTTTAAAACATGCTTATGATGAAGCAAAAATTTCAGCTGTTCCAACCTTTGTGATTGGTGAAGAAGTAATTCAAGGATTAGCGACCAAGGAAAAATTAGCACAAGTCATTGATAAGGAATTAGAAAAAAACAAAGCTGCAATTTTATTTTAAATCAAACAAAAATTGGAGGAATTAAAATGTCAACAACTACAACAACTTTAAAAGAAGCAATCGTCAATCGCCGTTCAATTCGTAAAGTGAAAAAGAATGAAAATATTACGAAAGAAAGAATCAATGAATTAGTAAAAACAGCTTTATATGCACCATCATCTTTTAATATGCAAAGTAGCCGTATTGTTGTGCTCATGGAGGCTGAGCATGAAAAGTTCTGGGATATCGTAAAAGAAACGCTGCGTCCACGTGTTCCAGAGGAAAACTTTGGAGCAACGGTTGAAAGATTACAGGGATTTCGTGAGGGTGTAGGTACGATTTTATTTTTTGAAAATCAGGAAACAGTACAAAAAATGCAAGAAAATGCACCGTCCTATAAAGAACATTTCCCTTATTGGTCACATCAAGGAAATGCAATGCTGCAATATGCAATTTGGATGTCTTTAACAGCAGAGGGTATCGGAGCATCTTTACAGCATTATAATCCTATTATTGATGAAGAAGTGAAGAAAACATGGGATATTCCAGCGGAATGGGCCTTAGTAGCACAAATGCCATTTGGTGAGCCAAACGAAGAACCTGGTGAAAGAACATTCTTGCCTTTTGAAGATGTCGTGAAATTTTTTTAATACAAAGTATTGGAAATATACCTAGAACTTAAAGCAACTGCATTCGGAGGAAAAAAATGAGCCTACGAACGAATTTAGAAATTATTCGCAGCACATATGAAGGTCCATCTTCGGAAAACGCCAAGCATTTACTTGAGGCACTAGCAGAGGATGTGGAATGGACAGAAGCAGCAGGCTTTCCATACGGAGGAACTTATATCGGCGCAGATGCGATCATAGCGAATGTGTTTAGCCGCCTGACATCAGAATGGACCGATTATAAAGCAAGCGTGCATACGTATCATGAAGTAAAAGATAAGGATATCATCATTGCCGAAGGAGTTTATTCAGGAATATATATAAAAACTGGAAAAGCTTTTCAGGCCGATTTTTCACATGTTTGGAAGTTGAAAAATGGAAAAATAATTAAGTTTAAACAGTATGTAGATAGTCATGTTGTTCAAAAAGCAATGACAGACTAATAGTGTCTAACTTTTCAGTTAAAATGGACTATAATGAAGTAACCATTTTAACTCTTTTCGAAAATCAATCAATTATTTAAAATAGAAAATTTTAGATACAATATGGTGAACCTTACTATAAGTAAATAACTATTTCTATTCAATATCAATAAGTAAGAGTGGATTGTAGGAATGGCTGAAGAAGCACATACCTATGGCCACTCTTATTTAAGTTTATT
>Ga0213822_1000231_pt1 | contig 50681 bp, 51 predicted proteins | sample MC6MC0908MG_FD_179872 | JGI IMG/M metagenome (GOLD analysis project Ga0213822, IMG submission 179872) | Enriched soil aggregate microbial communities from Iowa State University, Ames, United States - MC6-MC0908-MG | ecosystem: Environmental > Terrestrial > Soil > Unclassified | place: USA: Iowa... | reverse complement strand
ATTGTTAAAGGTGCAAGCTTTGACAATAACGTATTATGTACAGCTGAGAAAGAAGTCTTCGTTGTTGACAAAGTGGCCAATGCTCTTAAAGCAGAAATGGTGAAAAATGGCGCTATTGAACTAAAAGGATTCCAATTTGAAAAGCTGTTAGAAAAAGTATTGGTCAAGAAAAACGATAAATTTTATCCGAACAGAGACTTCATTGGAAAAGATGCTTATGTGATTTTGCAGTCAGCTGGTATTCAAGCAAGTCCAGATGTGAAATTAATTATTGCTGAAACAACAAAAGATCACCCATTGGTGATGACAGAAATGTTAATGCCAATTTTACCAATCGTCAGAGTCACTGACGTAGATCAAGCGATTGAACTTGCGGTGATCGCTGAAAAAGGCAACCGCCATACAGCGATTATGCACTCGCAAAACATTACCAATTTAACAAAAATGGCGCAGGAAATTCAAGCGACTATTTTCGTGAAAAATGGACCTTCAGTCGCCGGTTTGGGCTTTGAAAGTGAAGGGTTTACAACGCTGACAATTGCCGGGCCAACGGGTGAAGGATTGACCAGTGCGAAAACATTTACACGTCAGCGCCGCTGCGTTTTAGTAGATGGATTCAGAATTATATAGTGGGGTGTGTTAATTGACAAAAGCGAAGGATGAAAAAACGGTCACTTCACAAGAAGAGATAACACAAAAACAAGAACAACCAAAATTAGCGGTTACTAAAGGAGGAAATAAAATGGGTCAAGAAGCGTTAGGAATGATTGAAACAAAAGGTTTAGTTGGGGCAATTGAAGCAGCAGATGCAATGGTAAAAGCAGCTAATGTTACATTAGTGGGCAGGGAATTAGTAGGAGCAGGTATAGTTACTGTTATGGTTCGCGGTGATGTAGGTGCAGTCAAAGCGGCAACAGAAGCTGGCGCTGAAGCTGCGCAGCGCGTTGGAACTCTCCTTTCTGTACACGTAATTCCACGGCCAAATGGCGATGTAGAAGGTATTTTACCGAAAGCTGAATAAGGTGAATGAAAATGGAACAATCCATTGAAAGCTATATCAAAAACCTTGTAAGAAATGCGATTGGCCAAACATTAGGCGGGCTTGAGCTTCAACGGGATCGAAAAACATATGTAATTGCCAATTGGAAAATGAACAAAACATTAGCAGAGTCAGCTGAATTTTTCCAAGACTTAAAATGCAGCACGGATGTATCAGTAGTGGTATGTCCGCCGACACAGCTTCTTTATCCGTCACATCTTTTCATCAAACAGTCAGGAAAGCCAATTGGTATAGGAGGTCAAAACGTCCATTGGGCTGAAAAAGGGGCCTTTACTGGTGAAACATCCACAACCATGTTGAAAGATGTTGGCTGTGAATATGTCATTATTGGTCATTCCGAAAGAAGGCAATATTCCTATGAAGATGATCATGTAGTGAACAAAAAGGTGAAGCAGGTACTAAAATCAGGCCTTACCCCAATCATTTGCATTGGGGAAACGGTAGAGGAAAAGAATTCAATGCGGACTGAACAAGTTTTAACTACCCAATTATTCGGTGCATTGAAGGATGTCAATTCATACGATTTTATTATTGCCTACGAGCCGGTCTGGGCAATTGGAACAGGGCGGTCAGCAACTGCAGAATTAGCGCAAGAAACACACGCTTATATCCGAACAGTCTTGAAGCAAATTCTGGGGCAGGCGGCAGCAGACAGTATTTCCATTTTATATGGCGGGTCTGTGAATGAAAGTAACGCTGCTGAGTACAGTGCAATGCCTGATATTGATGGCGTCCTCGTCGGCGGTGCAAGCTTGACGGCCCAGTCTTTTGATGAAATTATCAAGGTATTTGCCAAAGGAGAACAGAATTCATGATAAAAGTTGCGATTGGTTGCGACCATGGTGGATACGAACTGAAAGAAAAATTAAAAGCTTATTTAACCGAACTAGGCTATGAATATCTAGATTTTGGCTGTAAAGCCAATGAATCCGTAGATTATCCTGATATTGCCTTTTTAGTTGGTGAAACAGTTGCTACCCATGATGATTATGTGGGAATCATGATTGACGGTGTTGGTGTGGGCAGCGGCATGGTGTTAAATAAAATACCTGGTGTGCGTGGTGCTGTGTGCTGGGACATGTCGTCAGTTATTAACAGCAAAGAGCATAATAACGCCAATGTATTGTCTATCGGCGGTCAATTTATCGGCGAAGGGCTAGCGAAGCAATTAGTGAAAACATGGCTGGAAACCGATTTTGCCGGCGGCCGGCACGACCGCCGCGTTACGAAAATTATGGAAATTGAAAGCCGGTTCTTACACCGATAAAGGCAGGTTAAAACATGTTTGTAGCCAAGGTAATAGGAAACATGGTTTGTACTCATAAAAATGACAATTTAAAAGGGTTAAAGCTGCTGATTGTCCAGCCGGTTGATGACCAGCTGAAGGATAAAGGCAAACCACTTGTGGCTATAGATACGATTGGACAGTCAGGAGAAGGGGATCTCGTTTATCTCGCAAAAAGTAGAGAGTCATCCTTACCGTTAAATAAAGATTTAGTCCCATCAGATGCTGGGATATTGGGAATTATCGACTATTATAATGTAACGAAACGAATGGAGGAAATATAAATGAGCAACGCATTAGGAATGATTGAAACAAAAGGTTTAGTAGGAGCAATTGAAGCAGCAGATGCCATGACAAAAGCAGCAAATGTTACACTTCTTGGAAAGGTGAATGTTGGCGGCGGTTTAGTTTGTGTCATGGTACGCGGGGATGTTGGCGCGGTGAAAGCAGCAACGGAGGCAGGTGCCGATGCAGCCCAGCGTGTTGGTGAGTTCTTATCTGTTCATGTAATCCCAAGACCACACTCAGATATCGAAAAAATCCTTCCTGCAGCAAAATAATGAAACTAGCAAAAGTGGTCGGGAATGTCGTATCAACGATTAAAACACCAAGTCATCAAAATAAAAAACTGATGGTTGTCGTCCCTGTTGATGCAGAAGGTAATGAATGCGGCGACGCCATAATTGCCTTTGACCGCTTCCAGGCAGGAGTTGGCGATTATGTTCTAATACTTGAAGAAGGTGGATCGGCACGTGACATCTTAGAAGACCCAAAAGGCTCGTTCGATGCAGTCATTGCCGGAATCGTTGATCGACTACATTAATGTGAGGTGAACAAGGGTGCAAATTGATGCTTTAGTAGAACAAATTACAAATCAAATTATGCAGCAGTTAACGAATAAACAAGAGTTGAAAGAAGTTAAACCTTCTGGAAACGTGACATATAAAGAAGGATCTGCTTCAAACATTATTACTGGTCCGTCAGTCGCTCGAATGATTGATCATACTCTCTTAAAGCCGGAAGCATCGAAAGAGCAAATTGTAAAGCTTTGTGAAGAAGCCAAAGAACATAAATTTGCAACAGTTTGTGTGAATCCGTATTGGGTTTCAACGGCAGCAAAAGAATTGAGAGGCTCAGGTGTCGGTGTTACCACGGTTGTCGGCTTCCCATTAGGGGCTACGAGCACGTTTGTAAAAACGGCTGAAACTCGTGATGCAATTGCAAATGGCGCAACTGAAATCGATATGGTTATAAACATTGGTGCACTTAAATCAGGTGACTTCGAAACGGTGAAAAAGGATATCGAAGGTGTTGTGTTAGCCGCAAAAGGTCACGCACCTGTAAAAGTCATCATCGAAACAGGTCTTCTTGAAATAGAAGAAAAGAAAAAAGCATGTATTTTAGCTAAAATGGCTGGTGCCGACTTTGTAAAAACATCTACCGGTTTTGGCCCAGGCTGTGCAACAGCTGAAGATATCAAATTAATGCGCGATGCCGTAGGTCCAGACATGGGTGTAAAAGCATCTGCTTGTGTACGGGACTTAGATACAGCTAGAAAGCTAATTCAAGCTGGTGCCACAAGAATTGGTGCAAGTTCAAGTATTGCAATTATTACTGGAGGACAAGGTACGGGTTATTAATACACTGATGAAATGATGTAAAATGATCAAGTGAAAAGGGGTTAACTAAAAAGTAGTAGATAAGCTCATGTTCATCGCAAACGGCAGGGGCGCCGGGAGACTCCTGCGGGAAAGCCTGCCGGCCGAGACCCCGCAAGGCTGTAAGCCTGAGGAGGCTCGGCGGCTGGCCCGCGGAAAGCGACCAGAGCCCCTGACGTTTGCATGCCTTCTATTCAAAATCTACTTCTCGGACAGCCTCTTTCACTCTTGCTCATATTCTAAAGAGTATTGTTAATTTTTAAATATTTTCCTATAATTAAACACACGAAATGTAATCGCTTACAAAAATATGAGGGGTGTTTCGAATGAACCATATTGGACATCAACTGAAGAAAATGAGATTAAACCGGGAAATTGAAATAGAAAAACTTGCTTTGCTTTCAGGTCTAAATGCAGAAACAATTACGGCGATTGAAGAAGGCGAGCTAGATGTACAGATTTCCTCTTTAGCGAAGATTTCTGATGTGTTGAACTGCACCTTCTCTATCGGTGATGTATCCATTTAAATTTATTTAACTAAAGCATTCATTGTTATGTCGCAGTGGGTGCTTTTTTGTGTACATTAATTTGGAATAATCATTCTCGCATGCTATAGTAACTTCATTATGTCTAATCTATTAATGCTTTTGTAAAATCTTTAGTGAAAGTCCCTGTTAAAGGTGAGAAATGAGGAGGGCGGGCACTCTAAATTAACTTAATATATTGCACCTATCGTCTAAGTAAAAGGAAGAGATTCATGACAAGTACAATTACATACATAAAAGAATGGCAGAAGGCACTTCAAAATGAAATATCCTATTTAAAAAAGTACGGCAGTAACAAATTTATCATCACAAACGGAAGGTTCCTATCGAGTGAAGGCTCGTTTACCTATTATTTTGATACAGCATTTTCATTACAAGTACCAGTTGGAGCTTCGATACGAGTTGAATGGGGAGGTTGGAAACAAAGGGGACGTGTGCTTTCATCTGAGGGCAAAGGCATAATCATTGCCCTCGAGCAATCATTCGGAGACTTAATATCGGAAGCAACCCTGTTTCATGATCCATGGGAACTGCTCGAACAGCTGATTCAACGTTTAGATGATATTAAAAAAAATAAGCAGAAGCGGTTACGTGTGAAAAAATTGATGAATCCATCCATGCCGGCAAAGCATCCTGTGGAAAAAAGTAAAAGCAATGTTCACGAATTAGTGTTACGGTCTAAATACAATCCTATTACCTTTGTTTGGGGTCCTCCAGGCACAGGTAAAACCTATACCCTGGCCCGCACTGCCGCAAATAAGTATTTTCAAGAAAAGCGGCTGTTGATTTTATCGCATAGTAATCAAGCGGTAGATGTCTTAATTAGTGAAATTTCGGAGTTTATCAACAAGAAAGACCGCTATCGTGAAGGGGATGTCCTTCGATATGGCGTTAATTCCGGGGATGCCCTTGGAACTCATGACGCAATTACCACGAGTCAGCTGCTCCAAAAACAAGACCCGGATCTTGCTAATGATAAAGGGAAATTAATAGAAGAAAGACGTAATCTGAAGCAGGATTTAGCTCGTTCTTTTAGTAAAAGAGACACCGACCAATTACTAGAGCTCGAGGAAAAGATTGTCAAAGTGCTCGAAAAGATTCGCCAAAAGGAAATTCAATTTGTGAAAGATGCCTTTATTGTCGGGACAACACTGGCTAAAGCAGCGAGTGACCCAGTTATTTTTGAAAAAGAATTTGACCTGGTCATCCTCGATGAAGCCAGTATGGCCTATGTACCACAGGCTGCCTTTGCTGCATCACTCGGAAAACGCGTCATAATTTGCGGTGATTTCAAACAATTACCTCCGATTGCTTCATCAAGGGAACCTTTAGTATCTTTGTGGTTGAAAGAGGATATCTTTCATCGGGCTGGTGTCGTTGATTGGGTTAACGACGGAAGGCTTCATCCACATCTATTTTTATTAAAGGAACAACGAAGAATGCATCCGGATATTTCAGCCTTCACGAATCAGTACATCTATCATTCGCTTGTAGGTGATCATGATAGTGTTTGGAAGAGCAGAAATAATATTGTTGAAACAGCACCCTTTCCGGACAGGGCATCCGTTCTAGTCGATACAAGTTTCACCGGCGCCCATTGTATGACAGAACGGACATCGCATTCGCGAATAAATCTTTGGCAATTATTATTATCGTTTCAACTCATTCATGAATCATACGTAAGTGGTTTACGGTCGATTGGTTATGTTACTCCATACCGTGCACAGGCACATTTAATGGAGTTGATCCTAGAGGATTTATACGAAAAAGAACGCTTAACAGCTGATATTATTGCGGCTACCGTTCATAGATTTCAGGGAAGTGAGCGGGATGTCATGGTCTTTGACACCGTTGACAGTGAGCCGCAAACCCGCGCAGGTATGCTATTAACGGGCAAAGATAGCGAACGTTTAATTAATGTTGCAATTACAAGAACAAAAGGAAAATTTATTCATGTCAGCAATCAATCGTTTATTCGTAAGCATGTTTATCATGTAAAAACTCTAAGACAGCTTGTTGAGCACCAGGAGAGATGTCGACAAACGGTTGGAACAAGGGAAATTGGAACATGGATTCACAATCAGCATCCAAGATTGCAATGGATGCATGCCATGAAGCTTGAAAAAGTATTTCATGATATTGAAACTGCTCGGAAGTCGATTGTGATCTCATTACCTGTGAGAACCGTTCTCTCGGAGCAATGGAAAGAGAAATTTAGCAGTCGTGACAAACAGGTAAAATTAACGATTCTATCCGGTGAAGCATGGCTGGAACTTCAACCAGATAATAGAATAGACGGATGCCTATCGTTTCCATTTATCATCATTGACCAGCGTCTTCTCTGGCTGGGATTGCCGTTTGAAGCTGCAGGTGGAGTTCAGCCGCCTTTTATTGCAGTAAGACTACATTCTCAAAAGGTATCTGAATCTTTTTTAAGTCAATTTTTAATGTAAATTTTCAAAAAATTTTATTGACTTTTTCTAGTTTTCTATGGATAATCAAAGAAATTATTAAATTGAAAATGGTAAGGGACTAGTAAATTATTGGAATGTGATAGAGAGTGAAACCCAAAGGCTGGAAGGTTTCTCACGGGAAGATGGTTGAACCTGCCCTCAAATGCCGCTTATGCAAACATAAGCCGTTATCCCACGTTACGGGTTCGAGCGGGTGCATGGCATCAATGAAGGTGGTACCACGGAAACGATTTTTCCGTCCTTTTTTTAAGGACAGAAGAGTCGTTTTTTATTTTTTAAAGGAAGGTTCGAATGGACATGAAAAAACAGCTTGTGGTTGTGAAGATTGGGAGCAGCTCGCTAACCAATTCGTCGGGGACGATTTCTGAAAAGAAAATGCGTGATCATGTGGAGGCACTTGCTTTTTTAAAGGCCGAGGGACATGAGATCATACTAATTTCATCGGGTGCTGTTGCGGCAGGCTTTGGCTCACTTGGATACCCAACACGGCCTAAAAGGACAGCCGGGAAACAGGCGGCCGCGGCTGTTGGCCAAGGGCTATTAATGCAGCATTATATTCAGCTGTTTCAAGAGTTTGGTATAGTACCGGCGCAAATATTATTAACTCGTGACGATTTCTACAGCCAAACCCGGTTTCAAAACCTATTTTCGACGATCCATGAGCTGCTGCAACGAGGTGTTTTGCCGATTATTAATGAAAATGATTCGGTATCTATTGAGGAATTGACATTTGGAGACAACGATTTGCTGTCTGCCCTCGTCAGCGGTTTTTTACATGCCAATGCCCTGATTATTTTAACAGATATTAATGGGCTTTATGATGGCAATCCAAAGGTTTCAAAAGAAGCCAAAAAATTTAATTTTATCCCTGAGGTATCCGATGATCTGCTTGCTGTGGCAGGTGACAGTGGTTCTTCCGTTGGTACTGGCGGTATGAAATCGAAACTACTCGCAGCAAAGAAGGCATTATCTCTCGGTGTCAGCGTCTTTGTTGGCACTGGAACCGGAAAGGAAAAACTAGCAGATATTTTGTCCGGTAAAGGGGATGGAACTTATATTGGTGGACCATTCCAAACTCAAATGCAAATGAGAAAGCAATGGATTGCCTATCATTCTCAGGTCGGCGGGGTAATTGAAATCGATGATGGTGCCGAAAAAGCGATTCTATTTCAGGGTAAAAGTTTACTGCCGGTTGGGGTCACAAATGTCATAGGTGAGTTTAATGCCCTAGATGTCGTCGTGGTCAGAAACCAAAAAGGGAAAACGGTTGGAAAAGGTCAAATATATTATTCCTCAAAGGATTTATTAATGGTAAAAGGTCTAGCGAGTGAACAATCGAAAGGTTATTCGATTAACAAAAAAGCTGAAGTGATTCATCGTGATAATTGGGTCACCATGCCAAAGGAAGGAGCTTAAGTATGAGTGAATTGATAGAAAAAGCGGGGAAACTAAAAAAAGCAGCAAAGCAGCTGGGGATGCTTTCATCCTTTGAAAAAAACGAGGCGTTAGCGAAAGTGGCAGACCATTTATTGACCGAGAAGGAATGGATTTTAAGTGAAAATGCCAAGGATCTTGAAGCTGGGAAAGAAAACGGACTCTCGCCGTCTCTTTTGGATCGTTTGCTTTTAACAGCTGACCGAATCGAACAAATTGTCGGTGGGATTCGGCAATTGATTCATTTGGAGGATCCAGTGGGTGAAACCATCGAAGCGTGGGAACGGCCGAATGGATTGCAAATAAAAACGGTTCGTGTTCCGCTTGGAGTCATTGGAATGGTATACGAAGCACGTCCAAATGTGACCGTTGATGCCGGAAGTCTTTGTTTAAAGGCTGGAAACGCGGTCCTTTTACGAGGAAGTTCTTCTGCAATTCATTCTAATAAAGCGCTTGTTCACGTTATGCATGCGGCACTAGCTGGGACGGCAATTCCAGAAGATGCCGTGCAGCTTTTGGAGGATACAACACGTGAAACAGCAGCAGAAATGTTTAAATTAAACCAATACTTAGATGTTCTTATCCCTCGCGGCGGGGCGGGTTTGATACAATCGGTTATCCAAAATGCCACTGTTCCGGTTTTAGAAACAGGCGTTGGCAACTGTCATGTGTTTATTGATGAAACAGCTGATCAAAAAATGGGGATTGATATAGCGATTAACGCTAAGCTACATCGTCCATCTGTCTGTAATGCAGCCGAAACGGTACTATTACATGAAAAATGGCCGTATGTTTCAGAATTACTAAATGCGCTTCATGAAAAAGGAGCTGAGCTGCGGGGAAATGGAGAATTATCCTCTTCCTATTCATTTGTTAAACAAGCAGATGAAGAAGATTGGCATAGTGAATTTCTGGCACCGATATTAGCAGTAAAACTCGTGAGTGATGTGAGCGAAGCAATTGTTCACATTGACCAATATGGAACAAAGCATTCTGAAGCGATCATTAGTGAAGATGCTCAAAATGTCCAACTATTTTTCAAGGCTGTGGACGCAGCTGTCCTTTATCATAATGCATCAACAAGGTTTACGGATGGTGAGCAGTTCGGCTACGGTGCGGAAATTGGCATTAGCACACAGAAGCTTCATGCCCGTGGGCCAATGGGACTAAGGGCATTAACGACCTCGAAAGCAATTGTACAGGGAACAGGTCAAATTCGCTCATAACAATGAAAAGGAGCAGCGTTTGAAAATACAGATTTACAACGTAAAGGAAAACCAAATATAAAAAAGCCTAATGTCTCTATGAGATATTAGGCTATAGTTGCTTCATAATAGCTCCCGATTGCTGAACAATAGAAATTGTAAGAACTTATTTCACATTTTATGCTTATCAGTCTTATAACTAACTCTTTGGATTTTGTTTTGAAATTTTTTAGGATGGGTGGCTATGTTGCCCGAAAGTAATAATCCAATTACTACAAATATTGTTGCTATAATATCAAACATAGTAATAGATTCCTTTAAAAAAAAAGCAGCTAATACGTATCCAAAAATTGGTGTCATAAATAACCAATTGTTAGCCCTTACTGTATCCTGTTTTAATAGGTAAAACCAGAGCAACATAGTGCCGATGGAAATAATGAACACCAACCAGAATAATGATCCAAGTAAATAATAATCCAATTTTAAAAAATAATGTTCTTTTTCGAGTATATAGGTGATTGGGATTAAAATAACTCCACCAATAGATACTTGCCAAGTATTAATAACAACATTAGGTAGATTTAAATTGATTTTTTTAAAATAAACACTTCCAACCGCCATTGATACCATTCCTAGTCCTAAAATAATCAATCCATTTATTCTCACCCCACTGTTTGTGATAGATGGCCATGTGGCGATTAATAGTCCAATAGCCGAAACAATCATTCCTATCCATTCTTGTAAAGAAACTTTTCGTTTTAACCATATATAGGACAGGAAAGCAACCACAAAAGGATTTGTTGTAACAAATAAATTAAATAGGCCTGCCGATACATAACTCAACGCCCAAAAGGTTGCTCCTAAATAAATTGTTGTATTCAATAACCCTAAAACAATTAGTGAGTGCCATTCATGTGACTGAGGCCAAGGATATTTTTTATTGAATAAATAAACATAAAGAAATAGCAAGCCTCCAGCGATCAGAAAGCGAGTGGTAGCCAGTACCAAAGGGGTGGTAGAGTACAAGCCAAATTTTGTGGCAATCGCCGCTGATGACCATAAGAGTGTAAAAAATAAGCCCAATAAAATTTTCATATTTTTCTCCTTTAATTGTTAATATAAAAAATAACTGTGACTAAACATAATCACAGTTATCAAGGGCACTGGACCTTAACCAAGTTGGTCCATATTTTAATTTTACATTCATTGGTATAAAATTTTTGACTAAAAATCAGAACCTTTTAACCAAATGTCATTTATTTTAACTTTATTTTTCTAAAAGCATGTATTTTTTTCGAAATTGGCTAGGTGTAATTCCCTCATATTTCTGGAACAAACGTGTTAAGGAGGATTGATGGTCTAATCCGACTTGAATCGCAATGTGTAAAATGGGTAAATCTGTTTTACGGAGCAATTCTTTTGCTTTATTCAAACGCACTTCTTGTAGATATGATGAAGGGGATTTTCCAGTTTCTTTTAGAAACCAATCCGAATAATAGGAACGATTATAATGTTCAAGCGATGCTAATTTATGTACCGTAATTTTCTCATTATAATGTTCATGGATATAACTGATTGATTTAGGTTGTTGGTCTTGAAGTAAATAAAATGAAATATATGGGTATAATTCCTTAAGCGCAGATTGATTTAAAGGTTTTTGGTCGATTTCATTTAGGATAAGATATCGAATACCTTTCCATTGATTATTTAATTTCCATAAATATCCTCTATTCTGTAACTCATTTCTTGTAAGCATAAAATGAGGGATATCTAAAATTAAAAACTCATTACGGACAACCGAATGAAAAGTATGTATACACTTGGGAGGAAGAAAAAATAATGTTTCATGATCCAGCCGAAGTTCCTGTACCCCTGCTTTTATAGAAAGTTGTCCTTGGAGAGGGAAAATTAACTGAGCATAACAATGAGAATGAGTTTCTTGAGTGGTATTATAAATTCTTCGTTCTGCCATAAAATCTTTAATCTCTTCCAATTTATAATCCTCCTTATCCACCTTTAAAAAGAAAATAAAAATTTACCCCCATACTTCATTGAAGTAGAGAATCTAAATTATTTTATTTTAATAAATATTAACAAAGTTTCTGTTATAATTAACATACAAACATATATTCCCTTTTGGTGAGTTGGTGATTTTATGTCAGAAGAAATTCAAATATCTGTTCGAACCCTTGTAGAACATGTGTATAAAAGCGGCAGTATTGATGCCCGTTTCCGCTCCCAGTCGAAGCTTGTAGACGGGACACGAATCCATCAAAAAATCCAAAAAACCTATCGGGAGGGTGATCAAAAAGAGGTCTATCTAAGTACAAAAACTTCTTACGATGGCCTCATATATATCATTGATGGCAGATGTGACGGGCTTTTATTTGATGATGGCATGGTAACAATTGATGAAATTAAGTCGTTCACCCAACCGCTTGACCAATTGGCGGAAGAGGGTTTCCCTGTTCACTGGGCACAGGCGAAAATGTACGCCTTTATCTATGCAAAAGACAATGCGCTGCCGGAAATCCTTGTTCAGCTAACCTATGTCCATGTAGAAACGGAAGCTAAGAGATATTGTAAAAAAAATTATTCTTTCGCAGATTTAGAGAAATTTGTATGTAAGGTGATTGAAGGCTACGCCCCATATGCCAAGCTGCTGTACAAACATCGAAGCAAACGACATGAAAGTTGTAAAGCACTAACTTTCCCATTTGATACATATCGCAAGGGGCAGCGAAAATTGGCGGGGGGTGTTTATAAAACCATTTTAGACGGAAAGAACCTATTTGCCAAAGCGCCCACAGGGATCGGCAAAACGATTTCTACCCTTTTTCCGGCGATCAAAGCGATAGGCGAGGGTCAGTTGAACCGTATATTCTATCTAACTGCAAAAACGATTACCCGAACAACAGCGGAGGAGGCATTTTCCCGCATGCGTTCTAGTGGGTTATGTCTAAATGCTGTCACCATTACGGCCAAGGACAAGGTTTGTTTCAAGGAAGAAACGAAATGTCAAAAGGATTACTGTGAGTTTGCGAATGGGTATTACGACAGGATTAATGATGCCATTCTCGATATTTTATCAAAGGAAAACGGGATGACCCGTGAGGTGATTGAATCCTATGCCCGTAAGCATACCGTTTGCCCGTTTGAATTTTCGCTTGATCTTGCCTATGCCGTTGATGCAGTAATTTGTGATTACAATTATATTTTTGATCCGCGGGTTTCGCTAAAGCGCTTGTTTGAGGAGCAAAAGAAGGCAAGTATCTTATTAGTGGACGAGGCACATAATCTGGTTGACCGTGGCCGGGAGATGTTCTCGGCCACTTTGAACAAGGAAACGTTTCTCCAATTGAAAAAAGACTATAAGGGTGTTGATAAGGTAATTTATACGGCAACTAGTAAGTTGAATTCCGCATTCATTTCATTGAAAAAAGAACATGACAATATAACAGAATTTGTTATAGAACATCTAGATGAAGTGTTTTTAGATCAGCTCCTTCAATTTTCAAAGGAAGCAGAATCAGTTCTTAAAACAGAGACCTCCCAAAGTCTTTTGGAAGCATATTTTATGGTGAATAACTTCTTAAAAATTGTCGAGCTTCTTGATGAACACTATGTCATCTACGGTGAAAAAAATAAAAATGATGTAACGCTTAAACTGTTTTGCATCGATCCCTCGAAACTTCTAAGGCAAATGGGGAAAGGGTTTCGCTCAAAAGTGTACTTTTCCGCAACGTTGTCCCCATTACCCTATTATCAAGATATCCTTGGAGGTGACGAGGAGGATTATGTCCTAACCATCCCTTCTCCTTTCAAAGAAGAGCAGGTTGACGTCTTCATTAAACCATTGTCGACTCGCTTCAGGGATCGCGAACAAACGAAGGAACCGATTGTAGTGTTGATGCAATCATTAATAAAAAACCGGCCAGGAAATTATCTGATATTTTTTCCGTCCTATCAGTATTTACTGTCCGTCTATGAGCAGTTCAAACAATTAGATAGTGAAACCCATACTTTAATTCAAACTATTGGGATGAAGGAAGCAGAAAGAGAGGAGTTTTTGGCGGCATTTAAGCCCAAACAAAACGAAACATTGCTTGGATTTGCGGTTCTTGGCGGGATTTTTTCTGAAGGTGTCGATTTAATCGGTGACCGCTTAAACGGAGTTGTAGTGGTTGGGGTTGGATTGCCTCAGCTTTGTTTTGAGCGGAACCTTATAAAGGATCATTTTTATTGGAAGGATAAGAATGGTTATGATTATGCATATGTGTTCCCTGGTATGAACAAGGTGCTGCAAGCTGGAGGACGATTGATTCGCTCGGAAACGGATCATGGGACAATTGTACTTGTCGATGATCGGTTTTTGCAAAAGCAGTATCAAATGCTCTTGCCTCAGGAATGGAATCAGTTTACTATTATTTGATAGATTAAACTAAATAATCGAATCGGACTAAAGTTTGACTATTTAATCTAACTTTAATAAAATTAGATTAAATAATCTAATTAGGGTGAGTGAAACGTGCAATCGAAGTATTATGCAATATCGATTTTTATCTTAGACGTCAGTAATTCTTCGTCCGAAGATATGGGAGATGAACTGACCATTTATCTGGATGAAATGGTGAAATGGATTAACATTTGGAGCAAACAAATTGGAACCATTAAAGTTAAGCATCGGTCAGGGGATGAAATCATCTTTGTGGGATATGGCTATTCTACAGCGTATATCATGGCATTTTATCTCAGCAGAATTTGGAAATATCGTCATCACAAACCCTATTTTGGTTTGTCTTTTGGCGATATTGATCGACAATTAGAGGAAGTTGACATTGAAAAATGGATCCATCCATTGATAAAGCAGGCGAGATATGCAAATGATTTGATAAAACAAGAGCAAAATAGACCACCCTTTAAATTTGAGCTTGACCAATTTTATAATGGTCCTTTTGGATACAATCAATTTAGAAATGAATTTGAGTCATTATTCAATACCTTACTGAATTTACAGTACACTCTCCTAAAAGAACAAACCAGTATCCAGGAGCTTGTTTGTTCCAGCTTTCTCATATTGCAGCAACAAAAAGCAGTGGGAAAACTACTGGGCAAAACACCGCCGACCATTTCAAGTCATTTTAAAAAAGGAAAGTGCGAGGAAATCCTTCATAGTTTTCATGAAATCATCAACATCTTAAATTCTTTGCAAAAAAAGTCCTATAACGATAGAGAAGTAAAAAGTGACGTATTAATCCAATCAATAAGAGATCAATTGAAAGAAAATATAAATACTTTGCTTGCTCACTAGCATGAAGCGAACAGAGAGGGGAAACCATGCTGCTTTTATGTCTCATTCTCGCGCATCTAATAGCTGATTTTTATTTACAAACAGATGACATGGTGCTTGAAAAGAATAAAAATATCCAGAAGCATATAACACATCATTTTTTAATGAACGCATTAATTTTAGGCGGCTTCTTGATTTTTCATTTTAAACCAATGCATATCCTGCATTATTTTGTTTTACCGCTGGTTTTTATCGTTGTTTCTCATTTTCTCATCGATTTGTTAAAAATAAAACTGCTCGATACAATCAAAATTACGAACGAAGAGAATTTGAAAAGGCTTAGTTTTTTCCTGTTAGATCAATTATTCCACCTTGGCATGATTATTCTCGCATGTCAGTTATTTATGGGAATAGAGTTTTCTAAAGTACTTTCTATATTCCAGGAAGGGCATAAAATAAGCACCATAAATGCCGGATTGTTTATTGTCATTATCGTGATACTAACCACAAGTGTCAGCGGTCATGTCATTAGGATACTTTTAGGATCATTGCCGAATCAGCTGTTAACCTTTGAAGGAAAGTATACATTTAAAACAGACAGACAAGAAGAACACTTTGTAAATAAAAGTTTGGGGAAAAAGGGATTAACGGAGGAGTATCATTACACCATTTTCTCAAAACACGACCTTTCACGCGGAAAATTAATTGGCTATATTGAAAGACTGCTAGTTTTAGTTTTGACATTTTACAGTGCCTATCCTGCTATCGGGTTTATTGTTGCGGCGAAATCGATTGCCAGATTCAAACAAATGGATGACCGAGATTGGGCGGAGTATTTCTTACTCGGCACATTAACCTCAATGTTCATTGGCATCTCACTCGGTATTGTATTACGAGAGGTTTTGACTTAATATCTACATATTTTTTAGCTGCCTACACTAGTGGGCAGCATTTTTTTTATAAAAAGGTGGCAATATTTGCAATAATTTCATATAATTAAAGAAATGTTGCCCTTGGGAAAGATTTTGAGAAAGGGGAAAGAGTAATGGATGAACCTAAAACAATCAAATTGCTTCATGGGGAAAAAGGAAATTTGATTAAGATTACTTCTTTAAATCTAGATGGTGTGATGAGAAGAAGATTATTAGATTTAGGATTTGTAAAGGGTGCTATCGTTGAAGTTGTCCGGAAAAGCCCGTTGGGAGATCCAATCGCCTTTCGGGTCAGTCAAACGACGATTGCCCTACGTGAAGAGGAAAGTTCTAGAATAGAAGGGGAGCTGGTGACAAATGGGGAATGAGTACCGGATTGCATTAGCGGGGAACCCGAATACGGGTAAAAGTACGTTATTCAATGCCTTAACAGGTCTAAGACAGCATACGGGAAATTGGGCAGGGAAAACTGTTTCCATGGCAAAAGGTAGTGTTACTTTTAAAGATAAAACCTTTCAACTCATTGATCTGCCCGGCACTTATTCACTGTTTTCGAATTCCACGGACGAAGAAGTGGCGAGAAACTATATTGTTTTTGAAAAACCGGATGTAACGCTTGTTGTATTAGATGCGACCTCATTGGAGCGGAATTTCAACCTAGCCTTACAAGTGTTAGAAATGACAAAAAATGTCTTGGTTTGCATTAACTTAATTGATGTCGCCGAACAGCAAGGGATTCAGATTAATGAAAGGTTATTGACCAATCGATTAGGGGTGCCTGTCATAAAAATTTCGGCGAGGAATAAAAAGGGGTTCCCAATGCTCCTCGATACAATTGACCGGATTGTTTCAGGGACGATTGAATGCCAGCCAGCTCGGTTGACCTATCCGGAAGAAATTGAAGAAAAAATTAACAAGATAGAACCTAAGGTGCGCAAAATGGTTGGAAATCAAATCTCTTCCCGCTGGGTTTCTTTAAGATTGTTAGATGGTGATGAGTCATTACTCAATGAAATTAACAAAAGATTGATGCCTGAGGGGGGGTAGAAAATGAGTATTCAAGAGCTTTATACAGAAGCTCAGAGCTTGTCATCGTCTAAGCTAAGAGATGACATTGTTGAACATCTTTACAACCGCAGCCATACATTATGCCGTGAAGGAATTTCCTATACAAAATCAAAAAGGGATACTCGAACAGAAAAACTGGATGCGATTTTTACTTCTCCGATTTTCGGGTTCCCGATTATGATTGTAATGCTAGGAGTATTGTTTTATATAACCATCGCAGGAGCGAATATCCCGTCTTCAATGCTCGCTGAGTTGTTTGGGTTTATCGAAGGATATATCACCACCTTTTTTACTTTCCTTCACGCCCCTGATTGGCTGCATGGTATGCTTGTTCTCGGATTATATCGAGGAACCACCTGGGTGATTAGTGTGATGCTGCCGCCGATGGCCATCTTTTTTCCAACCTTTGCTCTTTTGGAGAATTACGGTTATTTGCCCCGTGTGGCTTTTAACATGGATCGATTGTTTAAACGAGTTGGGGCGCATGGGAAACAATCATTGACAATGGCCATGGGGTTTGGCTGTAATGCCGCAGCAGTCATTTCGACGAGGATTATCGAGTCACCAAGAGAACGAATGCTGGCGATTTTGACAAACAATTTTGTTCCATGTAATGGCCGCTGGGGAACCTTAATCGTTCTAGCCTCATTATTTATGGCTGCCAATTTTACCGGCGGTATTAAGTCTCTTGTCTCCACTGGGGTCATTGTCGGTATTGTTATATTTGGAATCATCGTGACATTCTTTGTTTCATGGGTGTTGTCAAAAACTGCTTTAAAAGGAATTCCGACACATTATACGTTAGAGCTTCCTCCATATCGGAAGCCTAAGATTTTTGATACTGTTATCCGGGCATCTGTAACAAAATCATGGTCTGTGCTTGTCAGAGCGGTTAAAGTGGCTGCCCCTGCCGCCATCTTAACATGGGTATTTGCCAATATTTACATTGGTGATACAAGTATTTTAATGTATGCAGTAGAATTTCTAGATCCGTTTGGAAAATTACTTGGTCTTGATGGTTACATCATGATAGCATTTATTTTAGGGCTGCCGGCAAACGAAATTGTCCTTCCGATTCTTTTAATGGGCTATTTATCAACCGGCTCATTGACAGAGGTTGATAGTCTCGTTGATTTAAAGAAGATCTTTCTCGATCACGGTTGGACATGGCTAACAGCATTAAATGTAATGTTATTTTCTCTCTTACATTATCCTTGTGGAACAACGCTGCTTAATATTTATAAGGAAACGAAGAGCAAAAAATGGACATTTCTTGCCTTCCTCATTCCAACCATAATCGCCATCATCGTTCCACTCATCATTACACAGACGATCAGAATATTCGATTTAATGTAAAAATAAGACACCACTTTTACTCCGGTTAAAGAGAAAAAGTGGTGTCTTTTCTGTATTTGTGTTGTTGCATGTATCCATATGGTTAATTTTCATTCATTTTAGAGATACTGTTTGAAGGATACTTTATAAATGAAGAAAAGGAGAGCTCCATATGAGTAAAATTGAAGTCGGGGAAATTTTCACGATTAGCGATGAGAATGATGATGAACAGGAAGTAGAAGTGTTAGGGGTAATGACGATTGAGGGGACAGACTATGTTGCTGTCGGGTTTGCCGAGGACGTTAAACAAGAAACGGCTGAGGATATTGATATTTTCTTTTTAAAGGTCGATGATGATGGTGATTTTTCTGCCATCGAAAGTGATGAGGAATTTGATAAGGTTTCTGCTGTGTTTGATGAAATGTTGGATGAAGACGAGTAATAAGCGAGAGGGGGATAACCTCTCTTTTTTTTCACGTTTGATTGGAAAAATGTTGTATGTATAAATTTTGTTTTGGAATACTAACATGAAGAATATCATTAAAAGGAGAAAATTTATGTTAATTGAAGAAGGAACCAAATATCAAATATCACAGGCAGCTAAAGAATTTTTCAATTCTGCTGAAACAATGATGGTGAAAAGCAATAATGGGATTACAATACAATTTATTCTGGGTGACAGCAAGGGTCATGGTTCCATGCCGGTTGAGCACTTAGATTATTTATTGAAAAGATCTAATTTAACCCTCATTCCAAATAAACGATCCTTATTAAATACGGATCTGAATGAGGAACAAATAGGTTAACCACGATGCATTGCTTCGACATGAGGTAATGCGTTTTATTTTTCAGTGATTTGAATTTATACTAAAGGGTATCTACTAGTGAAAGGAGTGATACATTTCATGATGTCAAAAAGAGTGGAATTGCCAGATGCGACTATTGAATTTGTTGATAAGGGTGAAGGGGATGCACTTGTACTTCTGCACGGTTTTTGTGGAAGTTCTGCTTATTGGGAAAGAGTCATTCCTGAATTGTCAGAAAGCTTCCGGGTGATTGCTCCAGACCTGCCAGGGCATGGGAAATCAAGTGAAAATGAAAGTTTTTCGCTTGAGGGTTATGCGGACATAATAAAGGGTCTTATAGATCAATTGAATATCCAAAAGGTTACGATGTTTGGCCATTCTTTAGGGGGCTACATTTCACTCGCCTTTGCAGAAAAATACAGCGACCACTTAAATGGTTTTTCGCTTGTCCATTCCACAGCCTATCCGGATTCGGAGGAGGCGAAAAAGGGTAGAGTAGCCAATGTAGAAAAAGTAAAGAACGAAGGGACCAAGCCTCTTATCGATGGATTAATTCCAAAACTTTTCGCACCAGAAAACGTTGATAAGGATTACGTTCATGCCACAAAAGAAATTGGGTACGTAACATCACCCCAGGGGACCATTAGTGCATTAATTGCGATGAAGAACCGGCCTGATCGAAATCGTGTATTAGAGACCACTCCCTTGCCAGTGCTATTGATTGCTGGTGAACAGGATCAAATCATTCCGGCTGAAAAGACCTTTTCGGTGAACAGAGACAACATCAAACAGGAGCTAATAAAAAATTCCGGACATATGAGTATGTATGAAAATCCTATTGATCTTATTTCAGTAATGAAGGAATACCTAACAAGTATATAGCATCGAAATGGAATGTTAGTAAAAATCCCCAACCATATGGGTTGGGGATTTTTCTATTTATTCTTCATCTGCCGGAGATATACCCATAAAAACTCCATCCATAAAGACAGCCATTACCTTTGTTCCATTATTTTCAAAAGGTACTCCAACGATTAATGTGCCATATGTATTGTGTTTTAATACTTCAACATCATTTGCTCCAGTCCATTTAAATCCATCTTGTTTAAGGTCTTTTTTCACTGTTTTGAACGCGTCACTGCTAATGACACCTGCAACAATTTTATTTCTTTCAGCTCCAAAAATTGGTGTAACATTGTGACACTCACAATCATCATCGAATGTTTGAAAGGTTGGGTAGAGTTCTGCTGCTTTTGCCGTATTCCCGGTTGTCACAAAAAGTGTTAATGCAATGATGCCCCCAAATAATACAGTTAATAATTTCTTCATCATTTTTCCTCCTTATTTTTAAACTCCTTTATTTGATTCTCTCTTTTTCGACAAACTCCTTCAAAAACTTTGGAAAAATATATGATAAATACCATAATTTATTACAGTTTTGTGTCGAACAGGGGGTCAGGCACCAAATTTGGGAAATGCGAAAAAGCTGTATCCCCTTTATGTATGAGAATACAGCCGAGTGAATACCTATTTTTTTGCCGAATAGTACTTTACCGGTTCTTTATTAGAATCATTTAAAGCTCCAAAAATTGTTCCTGTTAAACTGTGTGGCCCCTTTGCATCCAATCCGACCTCCCAGATCATCATGCCGCCGAAGCCATGGGCAAGTGCCAGTGTTGTTTTCTTTTTCATCGTGGCATCGCCATTGTAATAGTAAGTCGTGCCATTCATGCTTACAGTATCCTTCGTGGCATTTGCCGGGTCTTGGTTAATGATGGCTCCATACGACACCTGTTTGATTTTAGGGTCTTCCGGCTGAGCATAGAAAGGAACACCCAATACCAGTTTTTCTTTTGGAAGGTTATTTTTATCAAACAAGTCTGCCCAATAATTTACGATTTTCTCTGTAAATGGATACGGAGATAAATTTGCAGCATGATAGCCATCATCCCATTGACCGTCATACGCCATTATGTTGACATGATCAACAACCTGGAACATCGATGGTTCATAAACGACAAATCCAATTTCCGTTAACGTAACCGCATGAATTTTTGAATAAACAGCAATGGACACCTCTTTATTTTTGGGATGAAGCTGTGCACTTAATTCTTTCGAAAAAAGAGCAAGATTCTCAGCATCCGCTTTAGAACGAGGATGTTCAAAATCGATATCAATACCATCAAGATGCTCCTGTTCTGCAATACTAGTAAGCTCATTAACTAGCTTTGTCCTGGATGCAGGATTAGAAATTGCGGTTTTAAAATAATCATAGGATTCCCCGCCGTTAATATGATACCATCCGCCAACAGCAAGCATCACCTTTGTATCATATTTTTCTGCTTTTGAAACAACTGCTCTTAGGTTTTTTAACGCTGCATCGCCGTTTAGTAAAATTCCGCCATCCTTCGTCGGATGGGCAAAGGAGAAGATGACATGCGTTAATTTGGAGTAATCCACGATGTTTGGGTCACGGAAATCCTGGACATAGCCGACAAGCACTTTAGAATCTGCTTTTTCCACCTTTGGTAAATTCTTTACCCCTGGTTTAACGGCAGATTTTGGTGCTTGTTTTATATGAATTGTTTTTTCCTTTGCTTCGTTAGTAGAGAATAAAACTCCGGTGATGATTCCTCCAATGAAGGTAATCGCAATTACCAATGTAAGGAGGATAGTGCGTTTCTTCATAAGATCGATTCCTCCTTAGGATTATCACATATAAAAAATTGTAACAGAAAAATAGGAGAAACTTGGCTGGTAATATTCACCTTTGCGACTGCAACAAGTAAATAAATTTGAAAACCACCGCAAATTTTTGATATAGTAAATTAGTTAATGCTAAAAATAAGTACATTTTTATATAAAGTGTAAGGTGGTAAATATGAATCAAGAATATAGAGTGTTATTGTATTACAAATATGTATCGATAGAGAATCCAGAGGAATGTGCGAATGAACACCGTCAGTTTTGTACTGATTTAGGCTTAAAAGGACGGATCATCATCGCTGCGGAAGGAATTAATGGAACGGTGTCAGGCACCATCGAAAATACAGATGCCTATATGAAATACATGGATGATCACCCTCTTTTTGCAGGTACCATTTTTAAAATCGATGAAGCATCTGAGCATGCATTTAAGAAAATGAAGGTTCGTCACAGATCTGAACTCGTTACCTTACGTTTGGAAGATGATGTGGATCCGAATGTTCTTACCGGAAAGCATTTGAAACCGAAGGAATTCTTTGCTGAAATGCAAAAAGAAGATACCGTCGTGATTGATGCTCGTAATGATTATGAATATGATTTAGGCCATTTTCGCGGAGCTGTTCGACCAGATATTCTTAACTTCCGCGATTTACCTGAATGGATTCGCGAAAATAAACAGGCATTTGAGGGTAAGAAGATTCTCACCTATTGTACCGGCGGAATCCGCTGTGAAAAGTTTTCCGGCTGGCTCCTTCAAGAGGGCTTTGAGGACGTATCACAGCTAGATGGCGGAATTGTCACCTACGGAAAAGATCCTGAAGTCAAAGGCGAACTATGGGATGGTCAGCTTTATGTATTTGATGAGCGTATAAGTGTCCCAGTGAATCGAAAAGAGCATGTCATTGTTGGTAAAGATTATTTCACTGGTGAGCCATGTGAACGCTACGTGAACTGCGCCAACCCCGAATGCAATAAAAAGATTCTTTGCTCGGAGGAAAACGAACATAAACATTTACGCAGCTGTTCCCATGAATGCAGGGTTCACCCAAGGAACCGTTACATTGCCCAGCATGGATTAAGTGAAGAAGAAGTATATGAAAGATTAATGGCAATTGCGAAAGATGGAACGATTTAATAAAGCAAAAGGCAGGTCAACCATTTGACCTGCCTTTTGTTATGTTAAAATTCCAAATCTTAAATAAAAAAGGAAAAATGATGATATATATGGAATATACTTTTGAATGCTATTCCTTTTTTGAAACATAAACTCACGAAGCTGTATATGAGAGAGGAGTAAATAAATGGAAACCTACACGAGCAGAAACGAAGTGCCTAGTAATGAAAAATGGAACGTGGCAGATATCTTTTCAGGTGTCAGCAAATGGGAAGAAGATTATCAGCTGATTGAAAAAATGGCAGAAAAACTAAAAAAATTTGATGGCGATATTCACGATGGCCCTGCCTTGTATCAATATCTTAATCAAAGAGAAGAACTATCTTTCCATTTCAACAAGGTTTACGCCTATGCCATGTTAAAGGTAGATGAAAATACGAGGGAAACAGAAGCGCAAGCCCTTTTAGACCGGGCAAAACAGCTTAGTGTAAAAGTGAGCGGAGCCACCTCCTTCTTCCTGCCTTATTTATTACGTCTGGATGAAGAAACATTAAAAGGCTACATAAAAGCTGAAGAAAAATTGGAGTATTTTGCTGAGGACATATGGGAGTCGTTCAGATACAAGGCACACGTGCTAAGCAAGGAGCAGGAAGAGCTTCTTTCACAATTAGGTGAAGCGTTGTCTGTCCCAAGTCATACGTTTGGGATGATCAATAATGCAGATATTAAGTTTGGGGAAGTTACTGGCAGCAGTGGTGAACGTATAGAACTTACACGGGGCATGTATGCAAAGTTAATTGAGGATGAAGATCGCGAAAAGCGCAGAGAAGCCTATAAAGCGTACTATCAGCCTTACGTGCAATTAAAAAATTCGATTGCTTCCACCCTTGCAGCTGCGATTAAAAATAATGTAACACTGGCTCGGATCAGGCACTATCCTTCTGCATTAGAAAAAGCATTGTTTGGCGATAAAGTACCGAAAGAAGTTTATGAAAATTTAATTCAAACAACAAAAAACAATATTGCTCCGCTCCATCAATATACTCGGATTCGGAAGGAAAAATTAAAACTCGATGACCTTCGCCAATATGATATGAGTGTCCCGCTTGTAAGCGGTGTTAAAGTAGTGATTTCTTATGATGAAGCCTATGAAACGATGTGCAAAGCGTTAGCACCTTTAGGGGAGGAGTACATCAGCATCCTAAAGGAATTTAAGGACGGTAGGTATATTGATGTTCGGGAAACTCAGGGTAAGCGGTCCGGCGCCTACAATCTTGGCGTGTACGGCGTTCATCCATTTATACTTCTCAATCACCAGGATGATTTGGATAGTTTATTCACCCTGGTACATGAATGCGGCCATGGAGTTCACAGCCGGTTGAGTTCCGAGCACCAGCCGCAAATAACCGCTGGTTACAGCATCTTTGTCGCGGAAGTAGCATCAACAGTCAATGAAGTTCTATTGATAAACTATTTATTAAACAATGAAAAGGATGCTAACGTTCGTAAGCATTTACTGAATCATTTTATCGATCAATTTAAAGGGACATTTTTCACTCAAGTCATGTTTGCTGAATTTGAGCTGCAAATACATGAAATGGCAGAAAAGGGACAGCCATTAAATGTAGAAGTGTTTAATCAAACCTATGAGAGATTGTTTAGGGAATATAATGGAGATGAGCTTGTATTTGATGTGGAAGTAAAATATGGATGGTCGAGAATTCCACATTTCTATCGTCCATTTTATGTGTATAAGTACGCAACAGGATTTGCTTCCGCTATTCATTTGGCTACAAAGATTCTTGAAGGTGATGAGAATACATTGAGTTCCTATTTGGAATTCTTAAAAAGCGGCAGCTCGGACTATCCGCTTGAACTGTTAAAAAAGACGGGAGTCGATTTAACAACACCATTGCCAATTGAAAACTCTCTTAAACGTTTTGGAGAACTAGTAGAAGAGTTTTCGAGGTTATAAGGGGAAATCTATATATTCTCTTAAAAGGCCTAACCTCCACTTTATTAGCTAAAAACAAAGAGGTTAGGCTATCATTCTACGTTTTTTTACAAATTTCTACACCAAATATATCAGAATAATGATAAAATAGGCGGTAATAATAACCATTTATTACATTCAAGGGGGATTTACACATTGGACGTAAAGTTTAACAAGCCAAAAGGGTTCGGGGAAATCCTGGACCATACCTTTAGTTTAAGTAAAAATCGTTTTAAAGAATTTTTCATGATTCTAATCATTTTTTTGGGGCCAGTCTATTTTCTTGAAGCTATTTTTCAAATCGCCGCAGGTACTAGTTTTTTTAGACAGGTCGGAACAGGCAATAATTGGTTTGAAAAAAATCTCTCAAGCTTTGTAGATACGGGGGCGATTGATTCAAGTAGTCTAGGCGTTGATATCAGCCTAATCGTGGTGACGTTATTTAGTGCTCTATTATTCCCAGTAGCAGAGGCAGCGATCCTGTTTGCGATCAATCATATTCGGAAAGAGGAAGAGTTTTCGGTGGGCTCTGTTATTAAACAAGCTTTTTCACGTTTTTGGCCAATGCTTGGCAGCAATATTTTGTTTGGCATAATCACCTTTGCAATCATTATTATTCCAATATTAATTGTCGTTTTTTCTTTCGCAGTGTTAGCTTCATCGGAAAATACCATTGTCTTAATACTATTAGGTATCTTGTTATTTTTTGCAGGGGCCATCGGAATTGGCCTGTTATTAACGCGATGGAGTTTCTTCTTTGGTTCGGTGGTCCTTGATAAGACATCACCGGGATTTACTAGAAGCTGGAGACTATCGAAAAACAGAACTTGGGCATCGATGGGATTATATATTGTGTTTTACATTATCGTTTCGATAGTAAGTGTTGCCGTACAAATGGTGTTCGCTGCCTTATTAGGTACAAGTGTTTTATATACGATGATTTCAAATTTAGCATCACTGTTTACAACGATGATTTTCTCAGTAGGTTATGCGGTTATGTATCTTGATTTGAAAACAAGACATGATGCCGATGATTTAAAGGATTTAATTGAAGACTATAAGACCAATTAAGGTGAAGCTTCAATCAGTGGGGTCTTAATGCCCATAAATGTGTGATAAATAAACCTATTATGTTAGGTGATGATTATGTTAGATGCAAATAAGGCACGAGAAGACCTTGAAGGGATATTAAATTCAAAAGAATATCGAGTTTATTACAATGAATCTAAAGGGTTCTTCCAAACCTGGTGGGAAAAAGCAAAAGAATGGCTGGCGGAACAACTGGAAAGGTTGTTCCCTGCTATTCAATCAGCCAGCAGCGCTTCGGGACCGATTTTAATCGCGATTATTGCTGTCGTAATGATTCTGTTAGCCTTAACAGCATACTTTCTGTTTAGGAAAACTAGAGGAAATTTGATGCTGCGAAAGCAAAAACCGCTGCAATCGATGAAGGAAATAAATTGGACGTTCGAGCGGCATCTTGAAGAGGCGGGTAAACATGAGTCTTCAGCAGAATTTACGCTTTCAACCCGCCACCTGTTTTTAGCCTTGCTCCTTTATTTTCATAAAAAAGGCTGGCTTGACGCAAGAATTTGGAAAACGAATTGGGATTACTACGATGAACTTCGGAAAGTCAATCAAGAAAACGCAGACCAATTTTACCGTATTGCCCGTTTTTTTGATGAAGTGACATACGGGGAACGAACAGTGACTAATGAGGAATATGTTCAGTTTAAACAGGAAGCAATGAAATGGCTGGGAGAAAGGGGAGAGGAGAGTAGTTGATGAAACCACAATCAAAGGGTAGAACATGGATTTGGCTAATCGTTCTGCTCATCCTATTTCTAACGATAAGTTACTTTTCCTTTTCATCTAAGCCTCAAGTCTATCCAAGCTATGTGACGGATTCTCCTTCTCCGACCGGCGTAAAGGCTGTGTATACATACTTAAAAAAAGAACTGAACGTAACCATCTGGACGAAGCCACCTGAATTACTTCCTAAAAATGGAGAAAAGAAGCTCCTAATAATGGTAGAGCCATCTTTCCTTACGAATAAAGCGGAGGAGCAAAAGTATGTCTCTTTTATGGAGGAAGGAAACACGATTTTGTTATTAAAAGACAACCCTAAAGGGATGTTTGATATAGAGACACTTTTCATTGAGGAAAATATACCTTCGCCTACCCATGATAAAGATAATAAAGTAGTAAAGTCGTTAATTAACAGTCAATACCGTTTACAGTCGACAAAACAGGACCAAATCTTAATTCAAGATAATTTAGGTCCTATAGCATTAAGCCATCCCTATGGTAAAGGAAAAATGATTGTTTCGGTTACACCAGAGTGGATAACAAATGAAAATATCTTAAAGTTGAGTAATTTGACTCAGGTCCTTAATTTAATTGAAGAAGGAAAGACGAATGTTATTTTATTTGATGAATACATACATGGCGGGAAGAACGCCTCTTCTATGTTGACCATCTACCCAATGTGGTTTTTGCTTTTTATTTTGCAGGGTGGCGTATTAATACTTTTATGGTTATGGTTAAATGGTAAGCGATTCGGGCCCATTTTTATTCCAAGGGAAGAATCAGTTCGATTTAGTGATGAAGGAATCCAAGCCATTGCTGCCTGGTACCTCAGGGGCAAACGGTATCATGATTCCTTATTGTTACAAGCTGATTATGTCAAGGTCATGGTACATGAACGATGGCGAATTCCATACAACCAGGAATGGCAGGAATTTTCTAGTTATTTTGAAAAGAAATGGCTACAAATATCTGATAGTGAGATTAAGTCTTTTCTAAGTGGATTGGTCGTGATCCTGGAAAAAGAAAAACTAAATAAACAGGAATACCTGGAATGGTCAAGAAAACTGGAGCAATTAAGGAAAGAGGTTGAAGCATGAAAACAGAATTAACATCTTTTTTGGGAAAATATGAGGAGCGGATTATTGGCCAAAGTCTTAATCTACGACTTTTGCTATCTGCGGTTTTATCAGGGGGTCACGTCATGCTGGAAGGTGTACCGGGTACAGGAAAAACGCAAATGGTGCGAACGCTTGCTGGGCTTCTAGGCGGCAGCTTTAACCGTATTCAGTTTACGCCGGATTTATTGCCGAGTGATATTACAGGCAGCATGATTTACAATATGAAAGAAAGTTCATTTCAAACACTGAAGGGTCCTATTTTCACGAATATTTTGCTAGCCGATGAAATCAACCGGACGCCAGCAAAGACCCAGGCTGCATTATTAGAAGCGATGGAGGAAAAGCAGGTTACCATCCAAGGTGAAACGTATCCATTACCAGAAGTATTCTTTGTTGTCGCCACACAAAATCCGATTGAATTTGAAGGAACATACCCACTGCCAGAAGCACAGCAGGACCGTTTCTTGTTTAAGCTGAAAATTGATTTTCCAACCTTTGAGGAAGAGAAAAATGTCTTAAAACAAGTAATTGAAAACAACTTTAAAGAGAAACTAGTTTCTTCGATTTTAGATATGGATAGTTTCTTAAGGATTAGAAAAGAAATAGAAAAAGTGACGGTAAGCGAGAATGTGCTAGACTATACGATGCAGATTGTCAGGAAAACACGAGATACCGAAACCATTCGTTTCGGTGCTAGTACAAGGGCTGGGATCTCGATTGGTAAAGCGGCACAAGCATGGGCATACTTAGCCGGCCGGGATTATGTTTCGCCAGATGATATTAAAATGGTTGCTAAACCGGCATTAAGACATCGTATTCAGTTATCCCCACATGTAGAATTGGAGGGAGCAACCGTTGACCAAATCATTGAAGAGCTTGTGGGGTCGATTCCTGTTCCAAGATAGGGGGGTCCTGCCTACCAAACGATTATTGCTCCTGTTTCTCGTTCTTTCTCTCGCATTAATAATTGGAACGAGTTGGGGATTGTCGTGGGGTTTTGTTATTGCTATAAATATCCTGGTATTTTTTATTAGTTTTATAGATTTACTTTTTTCGCCGAAAAAAAGTCAGCTTTCCTTTCAACGAATATTACCTGATGAGTTAGAGAGAGGTATTGCTTATGAAGTGAAGATAAACGTGAAAAATACCTCCACCTATTCGTTCACATACCGGATAATCGATGGGTTACCACAGTCATTCCAACATCCATTTCCGCTCATTGGAATTATACCAAAGGAAAATACAGTGGAGATCTCGTATGATACGATTGCCAATGTAAGAGGCAAGTATGAAATTGCAAAGCTTTATTTTCGCTATTCAAGTCTATTGGGATTATGGGAGAAGCAAACAACCGTTGAAATAAAGGACTCAGTGAAAGTAATTCCGGATTTAACCGAAACAAAGCAGTATTTGGAAAATGCCCAGCAATTTTTAAAATACGAAGGGCTAAAGATTCGCAGGCAACGAAGTGGTGTGGGTGATTTTTCCAAGATCAGGAGCTATGTGGTGGGGGACGATCCCCGTAAGATCAACTGGCGTCAAACGGCCAAACTGCAAAACGTGATGACAAATGAATACGAACCGGAGCATGGGAAGTATATTACGATTTTACTTGATTGCGGTAGAATGATGGGTGCCGAATTGAAGAAAGGCAACCGTTTAGAGAAGTCCTTAGAAGCAGCACTGACCGTTACGGCAGCTGCCCTCCAAAAAGGCGATTATGTTTCTGTCCTTGCTTTTTCAAAGGATGTTAAAGTATATGTGCCGCCTGCAAAAGGAATGGCACACTTACAGACGATTCTCCAAGCAATCTATCATTTGCAAGTGGATGCAGCAGAATCAAACTATGCGGCAGTGCTGCAATATTTAGAATTGGTTCAAAAGAAACGAAGTCTGCTTTTATTATTTAGTGATGTCAGAACATTTCTGCACGAGGAAAGTGCACTGATCTTATTAAAGCGGCTTCGAAAGCGGCATTTATTTTTCATGATTGGAATAGAAGATCAAACGCTCATTAGAAGAGTCAATGCGGATCCAATTACAGTACAAGCAGCCATGGTTAAAAGTATTGCCCAGCAGCAGTTGATATTTAAGAAACGGGAAAAAAGCAAATGGGAAAAACAAGGCCTCCAAATGATCGAGGCCCGTGAGGAAAAGCTGGCGATTACAGCCGTTTCCCAATATATCGATATTATGAATCAAAACCTTCTCTAGTTTTGATATTACGAAGTTTTAGCTTTCCGATGACGACATAAAGAACTAAGCCAACCACCGTTAGGAAAGCTACAATATATTTTGCTTCTAAAGAAATGTCTGCCGGGGTGATGAAGCCTTCAATGACTCCAGCGATGATAAACAGCGGAATCGTTCCAAGCAGGAGCTGCACTGATCGCTTCGCGTGATGTTTTAATTGGTAGCCTCTTGTGTAATGTCCTGGAACAAAGAGCTTATAGCCCATCAATAGTCCGGCACCGCCGGCAATAAAGATGGCTGTAAGCTCAATCATCCCGTGTGGAACGATATAGGCCCAAAAATCATAGGATTTCTCATGATGCCAAAATAGAGCAGCTAGTGTACCAATGATGATACCGTTATAAATGAGCAAATAAACAGTCACAAGCCCAAATGTGATCCCGCCGGCAAAGGCAAAGATGGCTACCTTGATATTGTTGGTCATAATGCTGGCAGACATGAGCGAGGAGTCGACCGCTCCATCTCCCTTTCCGAGCTGGTCAGGGTTAACACCTTGAGTAATTTCTGCTGGAAGGATGGCATAGATATTCAGTGGATCGTTTACTACAGCGATAAAGCTGCCTACAGCGCCTACGAGAAATAGAATCATCGCAGCCACAACAAACTTCCATTGTTCTACTAATAATCCAATAAACGTAGTGCTGAAAAAATGGCGAATTTGTTTGAAACTGGATATTTGGTCCTTATACAATAGGTTATGTGACTTTGAAACAAGTCCATTTAAGTACCCCGTAACTTCATCATTTGGGAAGTAGGTTTGACTGTAGGAAAGATTCTGGGCAGTCTTTTGATAGAGCTGATGGTATTGTGTAATCGTATCACCCGTAATTGCATTTCGGCGTTTACTCATTTTTATTACTAATTGTTCAAGCTGCTTCCATTCTTCACGATGCATTTTAACAAATTGCTTTACATTCATTTGGACACCTCTTTAAGGGGCTATGTAATATTTTCTTCTCTTTCTCCTTATTATAGAAAAATAGTAGAAAAATAGAAACAACATTAGCAAAAATCAACCATGTGTTAGGGGAATTTTTATGAATGAAGACCATTTAAATATAAAAACACCTGAATACGTCTCGATTCAGTTTCAGCTTGCAGGGTTAGGAAGTAGGGCTGCTGCTTTTATCATCGATCAGATCTTATTAATGGTTCTAAATATTTTAATCTTTGTTGTGCTTTATTTTGTGATGGACGGATTGTCTTCGATGACGTTTTTTCTCATGGAGAGTTCTCTTCCTATTGCGATTACGATTATTATTTTGTTTATCGTGAATTGGGGGTACTTTTTTGCTTTTGAATTTTTTTACGGTGGCAGGACGATCGGGAAGAAGCTAGTTGGAATCAGGGTGATTCAGGAAAACGGGCACAGCATCACATTATTATCAAGTTTTATCCGGAATCTAATCAGACTGATCGATTCTTTACCAACTGCATATTTTATTGGAATTATCATGATCTTCTTTCATTCTAAGCATAAACGGCTCGGGGATCTTGTCGCAGGTACGATAGTCGTCCATGAGCGAAAGGTAAAACGGAAGAAGAAGCTTTCTCCAATTGAAAAAGAAATTGAGAACAGAGGTCTAGCTAAAGATGATCTAATGCTCGATGAATGGACGTTAAAATCGATGGGGATAAAAGAATGGAAGCTTGTTAGTACATACACCAGCCGATTCCATCAGGTCTCGTTGGAGGAAAGAAATCTGCTCACAAAACAAATTGCCGAAATATTGCTGCCGAAAATAGGAATGGAAGTAGAAGGAAAACTGGCTACTGAAATAGAAAATACGCTACTTGTTCTTTATTTATGGCTAAGAGATGAATGGGAATATGAATTATAAAGAAAACGCGGCATTCAGTTGGATGTGCCGCGTTTTCTTTATGAAATAAGCCATAAGACATTAAGCAAGCAAGGAGCACTCTATATTTATTAAAATGACAAGATGTCATCATTTTGATTGACAAATGACGCTGTGTCATATACTATTGTTTCAATGACATTGTGTCATAATCAAATTTTACGATAGGAAGGGAAGCAAATGCCAAAAATTACTTTCTATAATTTACCAGAAGATAAAAAAGAAAAGCTAATATACGCTATTAAAAAAGAATTTTCAAGAGTGCCTTTATATGATGCGTCCATTTCCAATATTGTAAAATCCGCTGAAATTCCGCGTGGAAGCTTTTATCAATATTTCCAAGACAAAGAGGATGCCTTTTTCTTCTTATTAGATGCCATTGTTATTAACAATAATAATAACTTTGCTGCACTCCTAAGAAAACATAAGGGGAATTTATTTGATACGATGATTGACTTCTTTCGATTTATTATCGAGGAAGAAGAAAATGTGCATTTCATAAAAAATGCTTTTTTGAATATGACGTATAAAATAGAAAATAGCTTTTCTAATATTTTTCGAAACCGAGAAAGTAACGATAAATTCAGAGAAATTGCATCGTTAATCAATACAAACAGCTTAAACATTTCAAACGAAGAAGAGTTAATTCATATCATTCAAATTATTTCGACTGTAACCTTTCGGAATGTGGTTGAGAAATTTGCAAAAGATCTATCTAAACAAGAGGCAATGGGGAACTATATGATTGAAATAAATCTTTTGAAAAATGGACTTGCATGTAAAAAATAAGACGGTCATTAGTTACTTGACTGGTGACGTGGAGGAACGGAAATGAAACAGATAAAACCACCGAAAAAACCAATTTTATTTTACTACGGAATTATATTGGTCATCATTTTACTGTTAAATTCGTTTATTTTTCCAGCCATCATTAATCACTCTGTAAAAGATGTAGATTATGGGACATTTTTAACCATGGTGGAAGAAGGTAAAGTAAAACAGGTCGAAATTGAAAATAACATCATTATGTTTAAACCATTTGATACAAGTGAGGTTAAGCTTTATAAGACGGGTTCGATCGACGATCCTAAATTAGTTGACCGCTTGCATAAGGCGAATGTTAAATTTACAAAGGTGATACCAAAAGAAACATCGCCACTATTAAATTTCATTCTATCTTGGATTCTACCGTTGCTGATTTTTATTGCGATCGGTCAATGGCTGATGAAAAAGATGCAAAATAAGATGATGGGCGGTGGTGGTGCTTTATCATTTGGCAAAAGTAATGCGAAAGTATATGTAGAAACCCAAACAGGGATTACCTTTAAAGATGTAGCTGGACAAGATGAAGCGAAAGAAGCACTACAGGAAATTGTCGACTTCTTGCATAACCCGAAAAAATATAAAGAAATTGGTGCGAATATTCCAAAGGGTGCTTTGTTAGTCGGACCTCCGGGAACAGGGAAAACCTTGCTTGCAAAAGCGGTGGCCGGTGAATCAAAGGTGCCTTTCTTTTCGATGTCAGGTTCTGAATTTGTTGAGATGTTTGTCGGTATGGGTGCCGCAAGGGTTAGGGATTTATTTAAACAAGCACAAGAAAAAGCACCATGTATTGTATTCATTGATGAAATTGATGCAATCGGTAAAAGCCGAAATTCCGGAATGGCCGGCGGCAATGATGAACGAGAACAAACATTAAATCAGCTTTTAACGGAAATGGATGGCTTTGATGCAGATAAAGGTGTCGTCATTCTGGCCGCCACCAACCGACCGGAAACGCTTGATAAAGCACTATTAAGACCAGGTAGATTTGATCGAAGAGTTCCGGTAGAATTACCTGACTTGGCAGGCCGTGAATCCATTTTAAGAGTCCATGCTACAAAAGTGAAGTTAGCTGAAGATGTTGATTTCAATGTGATTGCTCGGGCCACATCGGGGGCATCAGGGGCTGATTTGGCGAATATTATCAATGAAGCCGCACTAAGAGCCGTCAGATTAGGCCGCAATAAGGTCGTCCAAAATGATTTGGAAGAGTCCGTCGAGGTCGTAATCGCCGGCTATCAACGTAAAAATGCTGTCATTTCGATGAAAGATAAATTAACTATTTCATATCATGAAATTGGCCATGCATTAGTGGCAGCGAAACAAAGTCACTCGGCACCAGTTCATAAAATAACGATAATTCCTAGAACTTCTGGAGCCTTAGGCTATACGATGCAGGTGGATGAACATGAAACGATTTTGATGACAAAAGGACAAGCCTTGGATAAAATTACAACCTATATGGGGGGACGTGCCGCAGAAGAAGTCATTTTTAAAACGGTCACATCAGGTGCCTCTAATGATATTGAACAAGCTACAAAGATTGCCAGATCCATGGTAACTCGGTTTGGGATGAGCGAAGAATTCGATATGATGGCACTAGAAACAGTCAATAACCCATATTTGGGAGGAGATACTTCGCTGATGGTGTCTGCAGAAACAGCAGCCAAAGTGGATGCAGAAATTCTCAAAATTATTAAATCCTGTCATCAAAAAGCTATAAAGATTTTAGAAGAAAATAAAGATAAATTACACGAACTGACAAAGTACCTATTAGAAAAAGAAACGATAACAGGTGAGGAATTTATGACGATTTTATCAGGGAAACAGAAGTCAGATGATTTTTTTGAAAAGAAAAACATATAAAAGATAACACACATTCTAGTGAAGCTCATCTTAGTAATAAATAAGATGAGCTTTTTTTTATTTTTAGTGTCACATTTTACGTTTTTGCACGACTGATATGTAAGAGAGAAAAAAGGTGGGTGGAGAAGATTTGAACAAAGGTAAAGAAGAACTGGTGATGAGTTGGTATGAAGAGTATTATGATGATATTTACCGGTTTATTTTATATATGATTGGAGATAGACAATGTTGTGAGGACCTAGTCCATGATACATTTCTACGTGTTTATACAGCAGTTGATGGCTTTGAAAATCGCTCGGCAGTGAAAACGTGGTTGTTCAGTATTGCTAAGTATTTGGTAATTGATGAAATTCGAAAAAGGAACCGCAAAAGGATATTTTCCACCGTTATGTTAAATCAGGAAATTCCATCTCCTTTTAATTTAGAATTGCATATTGAAAACAAAGAGTTCGTCCTTCAACAAATGGAAAAGATTCAAAAGCTAAAGCCGAATTATCGTTTAGTGATCACTTTGAAAAAAATTGAAGACTGTACGACGAAGGAAATAGCAGAAATTCTTGTTTGGTCCGAGACGAAGGTTCGTAAAACATTATCAAGGGCGCTGCAATCTCTTAAAAAAATGAACGAGGTAGGAGGGGAAATCCATGGAGAATAAAAATTTCGAAGATCAATGGGAGCTGCTTAAGCAAGTTGGTTCAACAGGCACTCAAAAAGAGGCGATTAGAAAAAGAATCCAAGCAACCATTCTTAATCAACCTTCAAAAACTCGTGGCTTTCAATTCCACCCGTGGAAAAGCATAATCGCGGCTTCTTTGCTTATCGTGATTTTAGGAGGCTCTCTGTTCATGCTAATAGAGGATAATCCAATACAAAATTCTACTTCAAGTTACACGATTGACAATGATTCTTTCAGCTGGAAACTGGATGATGTTACTGGTGAAAAAGCTGGTGAAAAATTAGAACTTTACCACAAAAATAATCCTAGTCCGTTCGGTACAGTCACTGAAGTAACGGAAAAAGAAATGACCACTACCATTAAATCAAAGTCGATGTTTGTTGAAAGAGAACTTGAAGATTTCCCATATAAAACAATCATGTATATTGAGCATGTAAAAATGCAGGACGTTGCCATTCGGTACTACTTTTTTGTTCCGATGTCAGCAGAAAAATGGATTCAGTTTACATTTGATTATCCAAAGTTGGAGTATGCTGAGATTTTTCGAGCGATGTCTACACTTGAGCTTAAGGGGAAAAAACCATACCACAGTACTGAACAGCTTTACGTGAACCACGGGTACGGGAGAATGATTTACCCGGTTGATTTAGAATCAGTTTCCATTACCGCAAATAATATCGAAGTGTATCGATGGGAAGAAGCATCGACACAGTCCTATAATCAATACGTGATGAAAATTCTCCAGGATGGAAACTGGAACCAGGAATCTAGAGCGGGATTGTCAAGCACATTCGCATCAGTTGATGGGAATGAAGTCATCACCATCACTTTAAATGGAAATGACCTAACGTATGAATATTTCTACCCGAACCATGAAGAATAAGCGCCCATCTCTAACTTTAACCGATTCAATAAATGTTGAATCGGCTTTTTTCATTATTCAGAATCAGTATTAAATCTAATTATTAACACATACTTCCATTATGAAATTCACCATGAAATAAAGGAGTATGTTTATGCATTGGTATGAAAAGTTGAATCAATATTTTCCGGTTGAAGAGATGAAATCAAGAGAGCATATGGAAACCTTACTAAAAGAGCGTTCTGAGATCTATCATAAGGATGAGGGACCCAATCATGTGTTAATGCATGTAGAACTCGACAATTTTGTCTTTATCGATTACCTCTTTGTTTCGAAAAATGCCCGCGGCCAGGGCCTTGGTCATAAACTGATGGAAAAAATGAAAAGCAAGGGAAAGCCGATCATCCTAGAAGTAGAACCTGTTAACTATGAAGATAGTGATACAGAAAAAAGGCTCCGTTATTACAAACGTGAAGGCTTCGAGCATGCGGAGTCCATCGGGTATGAGAGACGGTCGCTTGCGACAAATGAGATTAGTAAGATGGAAATCCTTTATTGGGCACCACATCATGAGTCTGAAGAAATTATATTTGAAGCAATGAAAAAAACCTATGATATGATTCACACATATAAGGATCAACACTTCTATGGTGGATCCTATCAGCCAGTTGAAGAGGTTCTGACCTTTAACGAGGAACCAGAGAATGAGAATATTTTAGAAAATCTATAACATTTACTTGAAAAGGTTAACCAGTTTATTTTTGGTTAACCTTTTTTAATAGCCTTTCTTTACTTCATGAAGAGCTTAATTTTTTTCAGTCCATTCTTTACATTTGGGTATCGAAACGGTATATCAAATAAGGTTGTTTGTTTCAAAACACTTTTTTGATGTGAAAAAGTATCAAAGTTTCCTTTTCCATGATAGGCGCCGATCCCACTGTTTCCAACACCGCCAAAAGGCAGGTAAGGAGAGACAAAGTGATAAACTGTGTCATTTACACAACCGCCGCCAAAAGAAACGCTATTTAGGACTTCTTGTTGGACGGTGTTATTTTCCGTAAAGATATAAAGGGCGAGCGGTTTCGGGTGACGATGAATTCCTTCCAGTACCTCTGGTAGCTCAGCGTATTCAAGGACAGGAAGAATCGGCCCAAAGATCTCATCCTGCATAATCGGATTATTCCATGTGACATTTGTAAGGACTGTCGGCTCGATTGTTAGTTTTTCTTGATTTGAACCGCCGCCCATAAATTTTTCTCCATTGTCAAGGAAGGAACACAACCGCTGAAAGTGCCGCTCACTCACGATTCTGGTGAAATTCGGATTATTTAACGGCTGCTGACCATACAATTCAATTGTTGCTTCCTTAAATTGTTGGAGGAATTGATCCTTAATGCTTTTATGAAGATACAAATAATCCGGGGCAATACAAGTTTGTCCTGCATTAGTGAATTTCCCCCAAGCAATCCGTTTTGCTGCCAGCTTAATATTGGCATCTTTATGAACGATACAAGGACTTTTCCCGCCCAATTCTAATGTCAATGGGGTTAAATGTTTTGCTGCCGCCTCCATAATGACTTTTCCTACAGGAACACTTCCTGTAAAAAAGATATAATCAAATGTTTCATTAAGTAGTGCTTGGCTTGTTTCCACGCCACCTTGCACAACCGCAATGTACTCCTCCGAGAATAAATCACGTATGAGTTTCCCTAAAACTTCAGAAGTTTTCGGTGTCAATTCTGAAGGCTTGATGACCGCGCAGTTACCAGCAGCAATGGCACCGATTAACGGAGCGATTGCCAATTGGAAGGGATAATTCCAAGGGGCAATGATCAGCGTAACCCCATATGGTTCTGCGAAAATAAAGCTGCGCGAGCCAATATGGGTAATTGGTGTTTTTACTCTTTTTGGCTTCACCCATGAACGTAAATGCTTGATGGTGAAACGTAATTCCTCGAGAACAAAACCGATTTCAGAGGAATAAGCATCAAATTCTGATTTATTTAAATCCACCCTTAAGGCATCCATTAATACTTGCTCATTATTTTTAATGACATTTCTTAACTTTTGAAGTGCTTCGAGTCTGTAAGTAATATCTTTTGTCATTTCAGTTCGGAAAAAAGATTGTTGCTTAGCCATTAAGGATCTATAATTCTCCATTTTTTTTACCACCTTATTTCTTAAGACTTACTTCTTATTCCTTTATTAATTTGTAAAGAGTAAATAGATCGTCTTCATTCAAAATCCTTGGCACAGGATACAAAGGGTTCGCTTCTTTTAATGCACGTTCAATCATCACTGGTATATCACTATCAACAATCCCGCTAACTTTTTTCGGAATCGCCATACTCTCATTAAGCTTCTTTATCGCTTCGATAAACTTGCATGCCTTTTGTTCGGTAGTATCCTCCGGGGCACCAATACCAACTAATTCTGCCAGCTCGGCTAAAGGTTTGTGTACATATTCACCGTAATATTCCAGGACATAAGGGAGGATGATGGCATTCGCAAGTCCATGGGGAACCGAATAAAATCCACCCAGCGTATGGGCTATCGCATGCACATAACCGACATAAGCCCGTGTAAATGCCATCCCGGCCAAATAGGCCGCTTTTTGCATATTCGTTCGTGCCTGGATGTTTATACCGTTTGAATAGGACTCATATAAATTTTCAAAGATTAGTTTTACCGCATCTAAACTGTATTGGGTTGTTTCCTTTGTGTTACTTCTGCCGATGTATGCTTCTACAGCATGTGTTAATGCATCAATCCCTGTTGCTGCTGTTATATGGGGAGGAAGATTGACGATCAGTAACGGATCAAGGACTGCGTAATGCGGAATGAGTGCTGTGTCCATTATGGCATATTTTTCATGTGTCTCGCTATTGGAAACAACCGCAGCCAGTGTAGCTTCACTGCCTGTACCGGCTGTGGTGGGAATTGCAAACAGTGGAGGCATTTTTTTCAACACCTTTAATACACCCTTCATTTGAGGAATGCTCTTATTTGGTCTTGCTGTTCGGGCCCCGACCCCCTTAGCACAATCCATTGGGGACCCGCCGCCAAATGCAACAATTCCTTTACAATTGTTGGAAGTGTACATTTGATAAGCTTCCTCGATATTATTGATTGTTGGATTTGGAACGGTTTTGTCGTACACAACATAGTCGATTCCATTAATACTCAGGTCATTCAGAAATTCGTTCATGAGACCAACTGATACAATTCCTTGGTCGGTAACGATTAAAACGCCATCAATATTGTTCTGTTTAATAATTTTCGGCAATTCTTTTAAACTATTTTCTCCCGCTAAAAGCTTTGGTTCCCGCCAAGGCATGAAGGAGGAGGCAGTTTTCATCACTCTCTGAAAAGACCTGCAATATAATTTATACATTACATTACCTCGCTTTTTTGAAAAATTAATGTGGCATATTTAAAAGTCTATGAAATTATGTAATCTACTTCCAGCTGTATACCCAAAAGACCCAAAAAGAGGGAGGTGAATCCCAAAAACATATATCATTTATATAACTTATTTAATTAAGATATGTCAAGAAAATATTATGAATATAATTAAAATTCTGAAAATATTTTGTTATTTTATGATAAAAATAACAAAATATGCTTTGTTAAATATACACTAAATAAAAAGCCAACCCATAAATTGGGCTGACCAGAAAATAAAATCGGGCGGGAGAAAAGGATGGAAAATTAACTTTGTTTAATAAACTCTATTAATAAAGTCAATTCTGCCTCATTAAGTTGATTGGCATTTTCAAAAAACTGTTGTACCAATTTGATCATTTCAGGACTTAATTCCGCGCCAACTGATTGGATAATCATTCCAACTACAGCTCCGACAAATACAGTAAGCTGCACGTTTGATTCCTGTGAAGCGTTCACCATATTGACAGTTAGGTCCTTAACAGAATTACCTAGGCTATTCAAGAATAAAATGAGTACACAAAGGAAGTAAGCACAGAATTCCAGCTTAACTTCGACATTTTTCATAAGTTCTAAGATATTATTGATCTCATCCATTAAGGGGAGATTTTGCTGATTTTCAATTAGATTTGTTACTTGGTTAAGAATCATTTCCCATTCATAGGGATTAGAAATTTCTCTTCTTTCTTTTTGGAACATCCGATCTGCAATTTCTGTAGGAGAGAAGACGACAACAGATCGTCCTGTTGCATTTTCGTTTGAAGTGTACGTTCTTTTTAATAAGCCTTGGCTTTCCAAGCTCTTTAACACATCATAAGCAGTCCATTTACTCACACCAATCGCTTCGGCCACATCCAAATAATGGACTGGAAGATTGGTGCTCTGATATTGCTGCCAAATCTTGTCTAAGAATTCCCGTCTTCTTTTTGTTAAGGAAATCGTAGCAGCCACCACCAATTATTGTTGTTTTGTCAGTGATTTAACATAATCTTCAAGCATTTCAACCGTAACGTTGATCCTTGTGGGCACAAATCGCAAGTTTATTTTATTCATCTTATTTGTAACTTCATTAATTTTATCAGTTGAAAAGGGCAATCCTTGTTTACATAACTCAATTGCTTCTTCAATGTAGTTTTCCCTCTGTTGATCTAGCGTTTGAAACTCTTGGTATGTTTTGTTCTGATTAGCAGCATGTTTGATTAAATCTTTATGTACACTCATGATTTCACTCCTAATACGGCTGATTATTTTAATAATACCATAAACACAAAAGGAAGGAGGTTAATCTTTAGATCTCTAATCTTTTCATTAATGTTAATAACTGGAGGATGATAAGAAAATTTGTACAATCGATTTCGTTAAATAGCTTGATACATCAAAACTTTCGAATTATAATAAAAGTGTAAATTTCGTATATGGTGTGTATATATCACATATACAGTTAAAAGAGGTTTTCTATGAAAATAATTATTAGAAACGGTTCTGAACAACCCTTATACCAACAAATAAAGGAACAAATACGAGGTGCCATTCTTCGTCAGGAATTAAAAGAAGGAGAAAAACTACCTTCCATTCGTTCATTGGCAAATGATTTGCATGTTAGTGTTCTGACAACAAAAAGAGTATACGAAGAGTTAGAAACAGAAGGCTTTATTGTAACCATTGTTGGAAAGGGTTCATTTGTAGCTTCTGAAAACATGGAAATGTTATCTGAAGCTAAAAGGCATCTGATTGAAAAAAAGCTCTCAGAAGTGTGGCAAATGGCTAACACTCTTGGAATAAATAAAGAAGAGCTTTACTCAATGATGGAAATCATTTTTGAAGAGGATGATGAATGATGAAAGACGTGTTGGAGGTAAATAACTTAAAAAAAGAGTTAGGCAGCTTTAGTTTAGAACGATTAACTTTTACACTAAAGGAAGGATGCATAACAGGTTTCATTGGTGTAAATGGTTCTGGGAAAACAACGACAATAAAAACAATACTTGGACTTTATCCAAAAGATGAAGGCAGCATTACGTTTTTTGGTAAAGAGCTGGAAAAAAGCGAATATACAATAAAGAATCGTATTGGGGTAGTTTTAGATGAAGGTTATTTTTATGAAGAGATGACTTTGAAGGAAATGAAGAGTGTTATCGCACCAGCATATTCAGATTGGGATGAATCTGTTTTTTTAAACTATATCAATCGATTTAAATTAAAATTAAACCAAAAAATTTCAACTTTATCAAAAGGTATGCGGATGAAATTCGCTATTTCAATCGCCCTTTCCCACCATGCAGATATATTGATCATGGATGAACCGACAAGTGGGCTGGATCCTTTAATTCGTGATGAGTTAATGGAAATACTCTTAAATTTTATGGAAGAAGAGGGTAAAAGTGTGTTCTTTTCTACTCATATTACTTCTGATTTAGATAAAGTAGCAGATATGCTTATATTGATTGATAAAGGCAGAATCATATTAAATGAAAGTAAGGACGAGCTAATAGAAAGACATGCTGTAGTAAAAGGTGATAATAGTTTAATTAATGAAAGCACAAGAAAATTATTTGTAAGTCTGCGTCAAACAGCTTTTGGTTTTGAAGGAATTACCGATAAAGCAGATGTAGTTTGTGAAGAGATGAACGATGTTATTATCGAAAAGACATCAATTGAAAATGTCATGTTAGCTTATATAAAGGAGGGATAAACTTGCTACTTCATCTTATCAAAAAAGATTTGATTCTGGCCAAAAAATATTTATTGTTTATGCTTATTTTTGCAGTTGTAGGACCAATATTTATTTATTCACGGTTAGGATTTGACAATGGTAGTTTCACAAGTTTTCTTATTACTGTTTTGTTTGTGGAATATATTATATATAATATGGTTTCAATGCAAGAGGATAAATATAGAGGTTCAGCATTACTTTGTACAACCCCACATACTAGAAACGGTGTAATAAAAGCAAAATACTTGTTTATTTTCGTTATTTTTATTGGATGTTTTCTGTTATATAACCTGGCAGCGGCAATTGGTGCATCTACTGGATTAACACGTTTAAGTATAAATAATGTTGGAATTGTTCTTCTAATTATTTCAGTTTTTTTCGGTATTTTAATACCTGTTCAAACTAAATTTGGATATGAAAAAACAAAATATATCTTTTTTATTATCATCTTTTTAACTCCATTTATACTACCAGCTATTATTGAATGGGTTCAATCTACTGGTATTAATATCAATTATGACTTAGCAATATCCCAATCTATAAAGGCTTGGATACCATTTGTAATAGCCGTTTTAATGGGAGTCATTTCAATGATGATATCAATACAAATCTTTTCAAAGAAAAACTTATAATCAATTTATGGGGTCGTTATGTTGGAAATAACGACCCCTATTTATGTGTGCTCAGAAGCTTCATTCTTTTCTTCTTTCGCAATTACTAAAAAAGTTACTTGTTAATCGGAAATAGTTTTACTTTTTTTAAGAGAATGGGTATTTGTTTTATTCAAGAGGAATAAATTATTTTTTGTAGAATAATGGTATTGAGAGTCGTATTTTTATTAAAGACAAGGATGGATTTAAACTTACAAAGAATAATGCTAAATTGAAGTATTAATAATCTGGAGTGTGAAAGATGGATTCTCATGAAGAAATCATACAAGTAATGAATCTAGTGAAAAAATATGGCGATTTTTCCGCGGTAAAGGGAATTGAATTTCAGGTTCATAAAGGAGAAGTCTTCGGGCTGCTCGGCCCAAATGGTGCAGGAAAAACAACAGCATTAGAAATGTTAGTCGGTCTTAGAAAACCCGATCAAGGTACAGCAATAATAGGTGGATTTGACATAACAAGAGAAATAAAAAAAGTGAAAGAGGTCATCGGTGTACAATTACAATCGACTTCAATCTTCGATTTGCTGACGGTAGAAGAAATATTGCATTTATATGCAAGCTTTTATCCAAAACAGGTTTCGATTTCCTCATTAATCGAGGAAATGCAGCTGGCTGATAAAAGAAAAAGTCGCATAAAAAGTCTATCAGGAGGTCAGAAACAACGACTTGCCATCGCCTTAGCTCTTGTCCATGATCCATGGATTATTTTCTTAGATGAGCCGACAACAGGACTTGACCCTCAGGCACGAAGAATGCTTTGGGATATAATCCTTCTCTTAAAAAAGAAAGGGAAAACCATTGTCCTAACGACCCATTATATGGATGAGGCACATGTGTTATGTGACCGAATTGCGATTATGAATCAGGGCGAATTAATTGCTTTAGACACACCTTCCAGGCTTGTTAAAAACCTGCAGTCAGATAGTGCGGTTGAATTCCGTTTTGAAAATGAATCTAATGAAGTGGAATTACATGAAGTTGAAGGGGTTAAACAGGTTAGGAAGCAGAAGGATGTTTATGTTTTATATACAGACGATCTTCAAATCACCTTAACCAGCTTGATTCAGATGGCTGCGGATCGACAACTCAAATTAGCAGATTTGCAAACTCGTACAGCGACATTAGAAGATGTTTTTATCCATATGACAGGAAGGAGATTAAGAGAGGAATGAGAGCATACTGGCAGCTAACCTTATCACAGCTTCGGATTTTCCTCCGAAATCGTCAGGTCTTGTTTTGGACGCTGGCTTTTCCAATTTTCCTCATGGTTATCATGGGATCTTTTTTAGGAAATGGAAATGGAATTTCTTTATCGATTGGTGTTGTCGATCTAGACCAATCGTTCCAATCAGACGAGTTTTTAACCACTCTTATGAAAAACAAAGCAATAGATGTACAACTTGAAAAGAGTAAAAATACGGCTTTAAACAAATTGAAAAAAGATAATGTACAATTAGTTGTCATTATACCAAAAGGCTACGATGCAGGCTTAAGTGAAATACAAGCAAAAACAACACCTTACAAACTTCCCGTTTACTTTAATGAAACGAACATCACAGCCTCACAAGTTGGCCTTCAGATCGTAAATAATATCATCGATGGTATTAGTAAAGATAAGGTGGGTTATCAACCACTAGTTGCCATGGATGTGAAAGGAGTCGAAACACTAAATTTAAAGTATATTGATTTTTTAGTACCAGGGATTGTGGCGATGATGATTATGAGTAACAACATGAATGGTGTTGCCGGTCAAATTGCAGCCTGGAGAGAACGCGGAATATTAAGAAGGATGCAAGGAACCACTTTAAAAGCGTCCACTTTTATTGCAGCGCAAATTACCGCCAGACTTGTATTAAATGGCATCCAAGCGCTAATTGTTCTTGGGGTGGCCAATCTGATTTTTGGTGTTGAAGTTCGCGGGTCGTGGGTTACCTTAATCAGTTTTGTAATATTAGGGACGCTCGCTTTTATGGCGATTGGTTTTATTATTGCCGGTATAGCCAAAACGCCTGAAAGTGCAGCACCCATTGCCGGTTTTCTATCGTTTCCAATGCTATTTTTGGGAGGCGTGTTTTTCCCGATTAAAGACATGCCTGAATTTCTCCAACCAATCGTTCAGATTTTGCCCATTGCCCATCTTAGCCACGCATTAAGAGAAACAATGAATGTGGGAGCATCATTTTTGAGCTTAGGGACAGAGGCATTGATTTTGGGTGGTTGGCTCGTGGGAGCATTTATTATTGCCAGCTATACGTTTAAATGGGAATAAGTGCACGGTTAAGATGAATAAGAATGAATAAAGGAAAAAGAAAGGGGGCAACAAATGCAAAATCAAGATTATCAAACACATGTGCGGATTCACCCATTATATCATTATGTTCTATCATTATTATTATTAGGAACGTTAATAACTTCTGTTGTTTATTTGGTGCGTTCGATCATTCAGGAGGAGAACGTTCTTCTATCCATTCTCCTATTTTTAATGATGATCATCATAGTCATCATTGCAGTACTTTTGCGATTATACCCATTAAAGGCTCAAGACCGTGCAATCCTGGCTGAAGAGAATCTTCGTTATTATGTATTAACGGGGGAGTTGTTAGATGCTAGACTCAGTAACGCGCAAGTGGTAGCTTTACGTTTTGCTGGCGACACTGAATTCCCTGAATTAAGTAAACGGGCTGCAACGGAAAGTTTAAAGCCGGATGAAATTAAGAAAGCTATCCAAAATTGGCGAGCAGATTATAATCGAATCTAAATGTCGAATTACACGTTTGATTTTACCCCAGACGTGTTTTTCTAATACGTATGATTTAATAAAGAGTAATTTTTATAAGTGTAATTCTTTCCTATTGGCTTTATCTAAACAAAGTCAAAGGATACACGAAAGAGCAGTATCTGAATGAACTGATTCAAACCTTTTTCCCCTTGGCGGAAATGATCTGCGCTGCGTCACTGAATTTTCATTTGAAATGTAAAAAATTTGACGAGATACGTCCTTTATACTAATAATCCTCGATGTTTTTTTCTGTAATAACTATGCCATATAAAGACACCCTGTGGCAAAGAATGTGGGTCTGACTCAGTGGACATAAAATCTTCGTTACTGCAGCATACTATATTTATCAAAATATTTTAATGAATTGAGGTTTTTGAAAATGGATGAAATGAGAATTACTAATCAAGTAGAAGAAGTAAATAAACACCTTAAAGAAATTCCCAAGGAAGCCGAAGAAAGAAGAATTGAAAATCAGACTCAAACTGGTAAAAATGAGAAAGCTATCGAGCCGTATTAAGCACATAAGACCTGTAGAAAAGTGCAGGTCTGATCTGGCGTGGAGAACAATAAAACAGAGTATGGGAAATTTCCCATATTCTGTTTTATTTTATGGAATTGTTTGCTTTACACTGCCGGAGCACAGTGAAAGAAGGCTTTTATCTGGTCAGGCTTTATTTTACAACTTTCTTTAATTTTTCAATTTAATCGGATGGTAATTTATACATCGTATGGGATTCATTTCCATTCATAATCAACCCTCCATCATTAAATAACCATAATGAGTATCACTCTTTTGTTTTATCTGCAAAGGTAAAGGTTAAAACATAATTAGGCGAAGTCATGTCGGCAATACCCGGTTGTTTTTCTGCCCACTGGATTGCATAAAATAAAATTTGAAGTTCAGTTGGGTCTTGTTGAGAATAAGAATTGTGCAGTGGTTTGACATCTGGCGAATTTTTCCAACATTTGAAAAAGAGGAGCTTATAACTGTCTTTCCGAATAGCTTAATAATATAAGGTATTTTAGGGAAAATAAACAGATTAAATGGAAAAATGTTGATTTAAATCATATTCATATTGTGGGTTAAAAGGTATATGAGCTGCTTTCGAGGGGATGAACAAGGGTATCAGCTTACTTTATGGTAAGGTCTAGCTATTTTTTTGAACTCTTCCTAATTTAATTATAGCATTTAAATAATGGTTAATATAGACTTTTTATTCTCATTTACTACTGTTAAAATCAATAGAACATTAATGGTTAGGAGGGATGTAGAATGAGTTCTTTGGTTCTCGGTTTTCAGGAGATAGATAAAACACAGCTTTTGCTCGTTGGCGGAAAAGGGTTAAATTTAGGGGAATTATCAAAAATTCAAGGAATACAAGTACCAGAAGGATTTTGTGTTACAACAGTGGGATATCAAAAAGCCATCGAACAAAATGAAACGTATCAAGCTTTGTTGGATCAACTATCAATGCTAAAAGTAGAGGATCGAGATCAAATTGGTGAAATCAGCAGGAAGATTCGACAAATCATTATAGAAGTAGAAATTCCTTCCGATGTAGTAAAAGCAGTTGCTCACACACTCTCTCAGCTTGGTGATGACCATGCTTATGCAGTGCGTTCTAGCGCGACTGCTGAAGATTTACCACATGCCTCTTTTGCTGGTCAACAGGACACCTATCTAAATATCATCGGCAAAGAAGCCATCTTGCAGCATATCAGCAAATGTTGGGCTTCCCTATTTACGGATCGCGCGGTAATCTACCGCATGCAAAATGGATTTGACCACAGTCAAGTTTATTTATCCGTTATCGTTCAAAGGATGGTTTTCCCACAAGCTTCAGGGATTTTATTTACCGCTGATCCAGTTACTTCCAACCGAAAGTTGCTATCAATCGATGCCAGCTTTGGACTTGGAGAAGCACTGGTCTCTGGCTTAGTATCTGCGGATAATTATAAAGTACAGGAAGAGGCAATTGCAGGTAAGCGGATCGCAACCAAAAAATTGGCTATCTATGGACGAAAAGAAGGCGGAACCGAGACCGTGCCGATCGATCCTGATCAACAAAAGACTCAAACACTTACGGACCAACAAATTTTACTTCTAGCACACATAGGAAGACAGATCGAAGCCTATTTTGGCTGCCCACAAGATATCGAATGGTGTTTGGTTGAGGATACATTTTATATTGTTCAGAGCCGGCCAATCACTACTCTTTTCCCGATCCCTGAAGCGAATGATCAAGAAAATCACGTCTATGTATCTGTTGGTCATCAACAAATGATGACCGATCCTATGAAACCATTGGGATTGTCATTTTTCCTGTTAACGACTCCAGCACCGATGCGTAAAGCTGGCGGCAGGCTGTTTGTTGATGTCACACCTCATCTGGCTTCACCAGTTAGCAGAGAAATGTTATTAAATGCTATGGAACAACATGATCCGCTTATGAAAGACGCACTTATGACCGTAGTAGAGCGAGGAGATTTTATAAAATCTGTACCAAATGATGAAATAGCACCAAGTCCCAGCAGAAACAATACAGATATGCTGGCAGAAATCGAAAACGATCCGACAATCGTTACTGATTTGATCAAGAGTACTCAAACATCGATAGAAGAGTTAAAACAAAACATCCAAACGAAATCAGGATCGGATTTATTTAATTTTATTCTAGAGGATATCCAGGAATTAAAGAAGATCTTATTTAACCCAAAGAGTTCGGGTGTATTTATGGCAGCTATGAATGCTTCATCATGGATCAATGAAAACATAAATAAGTGGTTAGGTGAAAAAAACGTAGCAGACATACTTTCTCAATCCGTACCAAACAATATTACTTCAGAAATGGGTCTGGCGCTATTGGATGTCGCAGATGTGATTCGTCCTTATCCGGAAGTAATTGATTATTTACAACATGTAAAAGATGATAACTTTTTGGATGAACTGGTTAAGTTTGAAGGTGGACAAAAAACCCGAGACGCTATCGATGCTTATCTCAACAAATACGGAATGAGATGTAGTGGAGAAATCGATCTTACAAAAACTCGTTGGAGCGAAAAACCAACTACACTTGTCCCCATGATTCTGGGTAACATCAAAAACTTTGAGCCTAATGCCAGCAATCGGAAATTTGAGCAAGGACTGCAGGAAGCTTTGAAAAAAGAACAAGAGATATTAGAACGATTGAAGCAATTACCGGATGGTGAACAAAAAGCTAAAGAAACAAAACGCATGATCGACCTAATCCGGAATTTCATCGGTTACCGGGAATATCCAAAATACGGCATGGTTAATCGCTACTTCGTTTATAAGCAGGCTTTACTGAAAGAAGCCGAACAACTCGAACAAGCGGGCCTTATTCTTGAAAAAGAAGATATATACTATCTCACTTTTGAAGAACTTTTCGAAGTCGTACGCACAAATAATCTGGATTACCAGATCATCAGCAAACGAAAAGACGAGTACAAATTATATGAAAAACTAACTCCCCCACGTGTTATCACGTCTGATGGTGAAATCATTGTAGGTGAATACAAACGAGAAAATCTCCCAGCCGAAGCTATTGTTGGTTTACCTGTTTCTTCCGGAGTTATAGAGGGACGCGCTCGTGTCATCTTAAACATGAAAGATGCTGATCTAGAAGATGGAGATATATTAGTCACCTCCTTTACTGACCCTAGCTGGACACCATTGTTTGTATCCATAAAAGGATTAGTCACCGAAGTTGGTGGACTGATGACCCATGGAGCAGTTATCGCACGTGAATATGGATTACCAGCAGTTGTCGGGGTAGAAAATGCTACCAAACTGATAAAAGATGGGCAACGAATTCTTGTCAACGGAACAGAAGGGTATATCGAAATATTATAATTGCCGAAAACGTCCAGAATTAATCATTTAATCATTAGCACCGCTCCAGTGTTTACCAGAGGGGTGTCTTACAATCTTTCCATAGGGACAAAAAGTTGAAGCCAACTTTATTGGTGGTGCATACTTAAAAATGATGGTTACCGATCCCACTCCACTCATTACAAATATGGCCGACTTTCCAAATATGGAGATCGGCTTTTTTTTATATAAATTTGTGAATGCTATCACTTAAACAGGGGACTTATCTTCAATAAAACAACTTAAATAATCCGCCACAATCGGGCACTATTCTTAAATAGAGATTAGTGCCTAAGAACGTAAGTCAGTAATCTCGAAAAGAAGGGTGATTAGAATTAGTTTAGACTTTTTTGTATTTTGACGAGTGACACAAAAGTCAGGACAACCTCGTAAAATGACACAAAAGTCCGAACAACCTCGTAAAAATATAAAAGTAATAAATTTGGATCAAAAAGTAATTTTTTAAAAGTGAACCATTAACATACATTTACTTATCAAATTTTTCGGGTAAAGCGCCTAATGAATCCAATCAATGTAACATAGCTTTTCAAAAAAAATCTAATTGATGTATATCATCCCATTTTGGATAGTCTTCCATTAATATATAAAGATCGCTCTTTAACTCGCTCCATGTTTAAAAAAATAAGTATAAGCAATCAATACATCAATTTTGGTCTCAATTTTATTTTTCTCCCTTGAAATTGTGGAAAGCACATGAAATATTTCAATCAATTTCGCTGATATTTTTAATAATAACAAACAGTCTTCTTGACGAGTGACACAAAATTATTTAATATCTTGCGAAATGACACAAAATTCCTTATAGACTTGTAAAAAACGCATAATAAGCAGGAGGTATGTGAAATTTTTCACTTAAACTAAAGGGGCAGGTGTGCGGCCGAGCATAGGTCGTATCATATAGCGGGTGGGAATCCCGCCGAGTAAGAACTAGCCATTCGCTCGTAGCGAGTCTTGGAGGGCTAAAGGTAACTTTAGTCTTTAAGCGTAGACAG
>Ga0213822_1000230_pt1 | contig 50829 bp, 49 predicted proteins | sample MC6MC0908MG_FD_179872 | JGI IMG/M metagenome (GOLD analysis project Ga0213822, IMG submission 179872) | Enriched soil aggregate microbial communities from Iowa State University, Ames, United States - MC6-MC0908-MG | ecosystem: Environmental > Terrestrial > Soil > Unclassified | place: USA: Iowa... | reverse complement strand
TGGAGCAAATGCTATGGACAAGTGAAAGATAAATTTGGGATTCTATGGCAATTAAATTATGACAACGGGGAAATGGCGATGTAATATAGAAAGTGCAGGGCACCCGCCTATCGGCGTATGGACAAAGTGCTTCGACTGAAAAAAAGGAAACACGGAGAGCGCAAGCGATCCGATGTTGACTTATCGTAGGGAGAAGAGCGAAGTACACTAGCCGATGGCGCCTAGAGCTGGACAATTCTCAAAGCCGATATTTATACTTAACCTATCTCTTAAAAAAGGATGTAGAATCTTTCATTCAAGAAAAGATTCTACATCCTTTTTTTACACTTCGAGTTGTTGACTAAATTTTGACAGATCCTCGTCCTCTTCCCATCCCTTGCACACATCCACCCACTCAATGGCAGAAGAATATTGAAATAATTCCTCCTTCGTTAACTCAATGGCAGAGTTCGTGCTGCCGCAAGCAGGAAAAAGCGTCTCAAACCGTTGCATGGAAACATCAAGGTAAACTTCAAGGTCATTTTTCAAACCAAATGGGCACACCCCTCCAATGGCATGGCCCGTTTGCTCTAGCACTTCATCAGGTGATAGCATCCGAGGTTTGAAACCAAACCTTTGCCGAAACTTCTTATTATCAACCTTGGCATCACCAGCAGCAACAATCAGTATGGCTATTTCCTCTGAACCTCTGAAGGATATGGTTTTTGCTATTCGCGCAGGAATAACCCCAATTGTTTCCGCAGCTTGGTCAACCGTAGCACTTGATGTTTCAAATTCCATGACATCAACTTCACGATTCCATTGTTCGAAATATGCTTTTACACTTTCTATTGACACCTAATTCACCCTTCCCATTTATGTAATATTTAGTATAATACCATACGTTAAAGGGATAAAGCGAAAAGATGACTTAAATTATTCCCGATAGACACCTTTTTTCCAAAACATTTTTGTTATCTATCGCTAACATAAACCAATCATTTTGCTAGCAATTAGATATATTTTCGCTAGCAACAAACTACTGTTCTCTAGCTTTTAAAATATTTAAATTCCTCGTTGAAATGAACAACTTACTCCCAATTTTTATATTGATTTTCAATATTTTTGAAACTAACCCTGCCTTTTTGCATCATTGGCGGACAAGTTGTATTATATTTTTGAATTTTCTTATTAATCTCATCAATCAAGCCTTTTGTTTCAGATTCCTTACGATCGGCTGCCTTTAATTTCATCACTTTTTCTATCTCATCCCTTATTTCCTTTTGCAATGCAACAAAAGGCGGCAGATACCCTGCCTCTTTAGCCGTCTTGGTAAAATTGGCGTAAATGTCACCGGAGAATAGATGTGAAGGCAGTGGTTTACCAAATCCAGGATGATTTTTCATTTCCTCATCTAAATTGTACTTCCCCGACTTTTGATTTATTGATTGATCATGTCCATCTTTTTTTAATGGCATCTTTGTAGCACTCCCTTTAGTTTGTACTTTTAGTTTCATAATTCTCTATGCCCTGTTCATATTCCTCCAAATTTATCGCGGAAATGGGCTTTTTGAATGAACCTTTATAAAGACCGCTTGAAACCAAGTTTCCCTTAAACAGTCATTATAAAAATGTCAATCCCCTCTTTTTTCCAATCTCCAAGTTTGAACTTTTTTAGATTTATGTTTAAAAAAATAGCAGGCCAAGTGGCCTGCTTCGTTTATTCACCTAAATCCACGTTGTGGTACACTTGCTGCACATCTTCTAAATCTTCTAATACATCGATCATTTTTTCGAATTTTGCAAGTCCATCCTCTGGAAGCGCGATTTCATTTTGCGCCAGCATTGTTAATTCAGCAACCGTAAATTCAGTGATTCCGGCTTGCTTGAATGCTTCCTGCACGGCGTGGAACTGGTCAGGCTCTGCATAGACGATTACTGAATCTTCTTCTTCGATAATGTCACGGACATCGACATCAGCTTCCATTAATAATTCAAGCACCTCATCAGCTGTTTTTCCTTCCACACCGATGACAGCTGTGGCATCAAACATATAAGCTACAGAACCACTAACTCCCATGTTACCGCCATTTTTACCAAAAGCTGCGCGGACGTCTGATGCGGTACGATTCACGTTATTTGTTAGCGCATCAACAATGACCATTGATCCATTAGGTCCAAAACCCTCATAACGAAGCTCGGTATAGCTTTCTTCAGAACCGCCTTTTGCTTTTTCAATCGCACGATCAATGATATGTCTTGGTACATTGTATGTTTTTGCACGCTCAAGGACAAATTTTAACGCCTGATTGGATTCTGGATTTGGTTCACCCTGCCTTGCGGCAACATAAATTTCAACCCCAAATTTTGCATAAATACGACTTGTATTAGCATCTTTTGAAGCTTTCTTTTCTTTAATATTGTTCCACTTACGTCCCATTATGAACACTCTCTTTCCGGTTTGAATCTACACAAAATGATTATAATAAAAAAGCTGTATCCACAATACTTTTTCACCATAACAATTCGGAGATCATGACGTTTAATATTATCTGACAAACAACACTTTTTAAAATGCTGCTTTCATACACAGATAATATTATACCTTAAATGTTTTTCATTTGTTAAGTACCCAACAATCAAAAAAGTGCAGGAATTTGAGTGTAAACAAGGTTATTACCACTACTCTCTACTAAACAAGCATCTGAAACAAGGTACTATCGTTATTCACTTCCCGATAGATAAACCCTTTCGTTTTAATCCGTTCAATTAATGGCAGATAGTCTTCTTTATCCTTCAATTCAATTCCAACCAATGCTGGTCCCGTTTCACGATTATTCTTTTTTGTATATTCAAAATGGCTAATATCATCGTTTGGCCCAAGTACATCAAAGAGAAATTCACGCAAGGCCCCTGGGCGCTGCGGGAACTGGACAATAAAATAATGCTGCAGGCCTTCATAGAGCTTGGATCGTTCTTTAATTTCCTGCATCCGTCCAATATCATTGTTTCCGCCGCTCACGATACAGACAACCGTTTTTCCCTTAATTTCTTCTGCATATGTATCCAATGCAGCAACTGAAAGGGCACCTGTTGGCTCGACAACAATGGCATTTTCATTATAAAGCGATAAAAGGGTCGTACAAACCTTGCCTTCTGGAACAACAATAATATCATTGACAATGTCTTTGCAAATAGTAAACGTTTTTGATCCAACCGTTTTAACCGCCGCTCCATCAACGAATGGGTCAATATCCTCTAGTGTGGTCACTTCGCCTTTTAATATCGATTCCTTCATACCGGCTGCACCTAGTGGCTCAACCCCGATTAATTTTGTCTTTGGGGAATAATACCTTAAATACGTTCCTGCTCCAGCGAGAAGGCCTCCGCCGCCAATTGCAGCAAATAAATAATCAATTTTTTCAGGACAATCATTGAGCAACTCAACTGCTACAGTTCCCTGGCCGGCAATCACATCGAAATCATCAAACGGGTGAATAAAGGTACGTTTTTCGGCTTGACTGCACTCCATTGCTTTTTCATAAGCATCATCAAAGGTATCCCCAGTTAATACAATATCAACGCTGTCCTTGCCCCAAAATTTAACTTGCCTCACTTTTTGCTTTGGCGTTGTGCTCGGCATAAAGATCTTGCCATGAATGTTTAAAAGGTGACAGGAATAGGCAACCCCTTGCGCATGATTGCCGGCACTTGCGCAGATAATGCCGTTCTCAAGCTCATCCGCATTTAGCTTTTTGATGCGGTTATAGGCACCGCGGATTTTAAATGAACGTACGCTCTGAAGATCCTCCCGTTTCAAGTATACGTGACAACCGTAACGTTCCGACAATAAGTGATTGTACTGGAGCGGGGTAGGTGAAATTTCATCCTTAATGTTATGACTGGCTAGGATGATATCCTCGACATTAAATGTTTTCTTATCTACTTGTTGACTCATGTTCAAATTCCTCCTCAGTATTTCCAACAATGCATTCAAAATGGTTTTAGTTTGGCAAATTATTAAGCATTATAAAACAACAAAAAACCCGCCCCTAATGGAATAGGGACGAGTTAGCTCGCGATACCACCCTACTTCCGCAATTTCAAAATGAAATTGCGGCTCTCGATTCAACGCACGATCTTCTGTACGTGTTCCGTTGTAACGGCGGACATTCCGGTACAGCTTACTTACACCGTTCAGCTATACATCTCAGAGATGATTTTCAGATAGCCTTGCTGTCGACTCCCACCAACCGTCGACTCTCTGTGGAACAAGAAACCTACCCTACTCTTCTCGTCATCGATTCATATCTAATTTTAGATAAGGGTACCACCGAAAAAATACCCTGTCAATGTTTTTTGACTATTTTAACTATTTTGTTAATTATAAAGCGCTTACATTTTGTGGTGCCTGACACCGTTGCCACTATTGCTCCTATTGCCATAGTTAATGCCTTATTTTTTATTCCTTCATTTCAAATACCGATAAAAACAGCTAGGTTTTATAATACGAGCACTATGTACAAAAAGGGGAGGAATTTAGAGAAATACTTAAAAAAACTTATTAAAAATAAGTTGGTAAAAATCCACCCAAACCAAAAAGGGTGGATTTTTTCTCATTACATAAATATTATTTTATCTTTTTTTCATATTCTATAAGAGTTAATCGATCATTAACTTTAAATTCCTTCGTTTTTTTGTAGCCAAATTTTTCGTAAAAATGGCGGGTCCGGGTATTATCCTTTGGAGTATCTAAGCTCCATTCCTTTACATGTGGGAATTTCTTTTCTATTTGAGTAAGGATTTTGCTGCCTAATCCTCGATTTTGAATGGCGGGGTTGAGAAAAATACGAAACAAGCGATAATGAATATCCGTTATTTTCACGATGCAGATGCCGCCAACAATTTTTCCATTTAGGAAAATGGTGTAATGAATGGAATGGTTGAGTTTATACTTAAAAAAATCTAATAGTTCGGCTGCAGGACTTGTATCATAATCCTTATACTTCTTCAAATCGGATAGAAATGCTTCTCGTTGGATTTTTAGTAAGGCTTCGGCCTCGCTCATTTTTGTTCTTGTAATGTTTAAATTCATGCACTCACCTCGAAAATACATTTCAATCATTATATGAATCGAACACTGTAAATGAAATAATGAAATTCTTTTCAGCTGTAAATGGTTATCCCAGCTTTGATTAATCCTGTAAGGTATCGTATGATGAAAATGGATTTTTCTTCAGAGTGCAAATGGAATAGTAACGAAATAATGAGAGGATTTTTGACATGAACAAAAGCGAAAAACATTCATTAATAGCAAACCTTGGACTTGTTCCTCATCCGGAAGGCGGATATTACAAAAGTACATATCAATCTACAGAACGAATTTCTGACACAGAAGTAAGTGTGAATTTTGAAGGGGAGCGTAAACTTTATACAAGTATTTACTTTCTTTTGACTTCAGATGATGTTTCCCATTTTCATCGTTTGAAATCGGATGAAATATGGTATTTCCATGGTGGAAGCCCCTTAACCATCCATGTTATTCATGAAAATGGTGAATATGAGGAAATCAAATTAGGGATGAATTTGGAAAAGGATGAGGTTCCGCAAGCACTAGTTCCGAAGAATTCCATCTTTGGTTCCTCTGTATACGATAAAGACACCTTTTCATTAGTGGGCTGTATGGTATCTCCAGGCTTTGAATTCCAAGACTTTGAATTGTTCACACAAGACGACCTTTTACGCCAATACCCACAGCACGAAGAGATCATCCTGAAATTAGCATACGAAAAAATACCAAATTGAATGGCAGGATGTCAGGCACCAAATAAAAAGACCGAACAATCGTCCGGTTTTTTTGTTGTTAACTATTAGATTTGCCACTACTCAATGCCCCTGTTTTCGCTGGAATAAGGAAACTCAATGCTACAGTGATGAAGCTTAAACATAGGGCATAAAGAAACACATTCTTCATCCCGATGACAACGTTTGCCGCATGATTAATAAGTAAACCCATAATAGTTACTCCAATAGATGTTCCGATGTTTCTTAAAAAGATTTGCAAAGAGGTCGACATCCCCTTGATATGCGATTCGGCAAATTCTTGAGAGGCAATGGTTCCGACAGCAAACAATAAGCCAAAGGCAACACCCTGAACTGTTAAAATCAGAAACAAGCCGACATAGGAAATATCCTGAATAAATAAATAGAGTGCTAAGCCTGATACAGTGGTAATAATGCTGCCGATGATAAATAAGATTTTGTAGCCAAAGCGCATGATCCACTTCCCGGCCGGTGTACTTCCAAACATCCAGCCAACTGCAATACTTAATAGAATCAGTCCGCTTTTATAAATACTCATATGGCTGCCTTCTTGTAAAAATAACGGAATAAAGTTCGATGTCCCGAAAAAGGATAGACAGTAAAATAACATGAAAAGATTGGTCATGAGAATTCCTTTGTTTTTAAAAAGGGAAACAGGAAGAAACGGCTGCGCCTCTTTCCTTTCGACAAATGCAAAAACAATCAAACCGATTAAGCCAGTAACAAGGTACCAAAAAGGATGTCCTACGTTAGTGGACAATAACAAAAGTGTAATGGAAATTCCGAATAGGAAAAACCCTTTAAAATCGATATGCGTCTTTTTAAATTCCGTTTTTTCCTGATAGGGAATCAAACAAAGGACTGTGGCAATACCGATGGGAATATTGATAAAGAAAATCCATCTCCATGTTAAGGCTTCAACAAAAAAGGAGCCCAAAACGGGACCCACAATAGAGGAAATGGCCCAAATTGTGCTAAAAACCGCTTGGATTTTCCCACGTTTTTCAATCGTAAACAAATCTCCAACGATAATCATCGAAAGTGGAACCATCCCGCCGGCTCCAAGTCCTTGAATCCCTCTAAAAACAATCAGCATTACCATCGAATTAGCTATTCCGCAAAGAATCGATCCGATTGTGAATAGGCCAACCGCAATCATTAACAGCTTTTTCCGGCCATACATATCCGATAATTTCCCATAAAGCGGAACAGTTACTGTACTCGCTAACATGTAGACAACAAAAATCCAAGCAAACAATTCCATGCCGCCCAGTTGTTTCACTATGGTTGGACTTGCCGTCTGCATGATATTGGCATCGAGCGCCGAAATAAGGGTCGTGATTACAAGTCCCCAAAAAACATATCTATTTTTCCCCATAATAACCTCCAAATTCTAGTAAAAACTTGTTGTATAATTCCTTTTATTTACATTCATTTTTTTCCACAACTATCATTATAGCAAAATGTGACATTTAAAATCTAATTTTATTTTTTACAATAAAATAGACCCCACCCGAAAGTGGCGCCTTTTTAAACATATTTGAAATAAACGGATCCAATACCCCTAATATGGAAAAGATACCATTTCCCATTTATAAATTGCCAATTTTGGACCATTGCCCCACTCGAGGATAAATAGTACCACTTACCTTGGTCCATAATCCAGCCGATCGCCATTGCCTCGCTTGCTGTTAAGAAGTACCACTTGCCACTAGCTTTTTGCCAGCCTGTAAACAGGGTCTTTTTTCAATAACGGCTGTGTAATGGTAGGTAAAAGAATTTCGATTGTCGTTCCTTCATTCACTGTACTTTCAATCGTTAACACACCATTATGACTTTCAATTATTTTAAAGCAGGTCATGAGCCCAAGTCCTGTTCCTTTTTCCTTTGTTGTATAAAAAGGTTCTCCAAGGGTTGACATTCGTTCTTGTGGAATTCCGATACCCTGATCAATAATATTAATCGAAATTTTCCCTTCTTCTTTTACCTTCACCTTTATCTCAATATTTCCACCTTGTGGCATGGCCTCTATGGCGTTTTTAAAGAGGTTTAGAAAAACCTGCTTCAACTGATTTTCTTCACAGCTAATCTTTGGCAAATCCTGTTCAAAATCAATGAAAATCTCTACATTGTTCAAAATTGACTGGGTACCAATTAAGGTAACCACATCCTTAATTAAAACTTTAACATCCTGTTCGACATAAACAGCCGCAGTCGGTTTGGCAAGTACAAGGAATTCCCCTACAATACTATTGATCCGATCTAGCTCTGATAGCACTATATCAAAGTATTCGTCTTTTTGTTGATCCGCCTTAAATAACTGAATGAATCCTTTTATAGAAGTGAGAGGATTTCGGATTTCGTGGGCAATGCCTGCAGCCATTTGTCCTAACAGTGCCAGTTTTTCTGATTTTTGCAGCAGCCGCTCTGTTTGTTCTTTACGTTCAGTAATATCCTTTCCAACTGAAAGGATTGCCTCTTTTTCGCCAAAAACAATAAATAAAGAAGATACTTCAAAAAAGAATGTCGATCCATCCAAGCGTTTTGCTTTGTATTCGATCGTATTAACGGGCCGTTTCTCTTTCCTTATCTGCTTATACCGTTCCAATAAACGGTCTTTATACTCTGGAAAAATAAATTCGTAAGTGTATTTACCGATTACATCTTGATTATGATTAGCTCCAACCATTCTTGCAGCAGCATTATTTGCATAAAGAAATTTATGATTTTGGGTAATAAAAACCGGATCAGGCAAAGAATCAATTAATTTCTTATAGCTATCTTCACTGGCACGTGCTTTTTTTTCATAGTATCTTGCCTTATCATATTGCCATCCGACAACCCATGCAATGAGCGTAAAAATTAAAAAATCAATCGTAAAAAAAGCGTGATGATCCCATATCTTTTGAAAGGTGGTAAATGCTAATGAAATGAACACTAAAATAATTTGGCCTGATCTGTTCATAATTTTCCCCGCTTACTAGGTTAGTGGATTATTAGTATATCAATTCGACAAAATCCTTTAATTTCCTTCAACTCCTCATAAAATTCACAAGTTTATATATCGATATAAAAAAGGAGCATCCACATCGTGGAGAGCTCCTTTTTTATCATACAATATTTCTATTTATTCTTTTTCTTCACATTAATATACAATTTTCCATCAGCTGTTTGTCTTGATTCATTTCCATAGGAATCAACAGCTTTCACCTCAATGACGGCACCGTCCGCTACCATGTCTTTTGTAGCCGTGTAATATCCGACATAATAACCTGGTGAAACCTCCATCATAGGAAGCTCAGTTGCATTTGATAGTTGCGCAGTTTTCGTTTGTGTCAGCGGCATATGAATGAAGAAAGATGCTTTCAAGCCCGGCTCACTTGTAAACTCAATCTTTACACTTTCGCCTTTCTTCAATTCCTTATCTACTGCAGGATTTACATTTTTAATTAATGGAGCGGTGTATTTTACATCGACCTTCACCGATTTTTCCGTCGTGTTTCCAGCTTTATCTTTGGCAACTACTTTAATGTCATTCTTTCCTTCATCAAGCATAATTCTTGCGGAATATTTTCCATTCTCCACTTTTGCTGTTGTTCCATCCACGATGACGAAATTTAAATAGTCATCTGCAACAGTTCCGCTAACGGTGACGGTTTCTTTATTTAATTTACTTCCATCCGTTGGCGACCCAATCGTTAACTCTGGTGCTTGTGCATCAAAAGTGATTTTAACAGGTACAGATGCATCCGTCATCCCTTGCGGTGTAGACGCTTTTGCCGTTAATTGGTTTTCACCTTTTTTGAGTTTCACGTCAACAGCGTATGTGCCATCATCCTTTGTATCAACTGTTACAACTTCCTCGCCTTTATTAAAAATATGAACCTTTGTCTTTGGTGCAGCTTCCCCTTTTACGTTAACTGTTTCAACATTCGTGAATGTTCCATCGACAGGAGAAGTGATCGATGGTGCCGTCACCTCATAATCAACCACGGCACGAATCATATAGTTGCCTTCTTCCTCCGGTGATGGTGTCCATGCGCCGCCAACAAGCTGCCAGCTTCGCTTCGCATTAGTCCCATTCTCATCTGTTGCCAGACCCGGTGATTTCGTATTGACATCTGCTTGGATGTAAACCAAATAGAAATCGCCTTCGACAAGGATTCCATGGCTGCTTAAATCTACCTGTGTCCACTGACCGTTTCGAAGTGCTGTCGCATCAATAGGACCGGCAAGCTTTTTACCAGGTGCTCCGTCGACGCCAGAAGCATCATAAACAGCTACTTTGAAGGCAGTGCCCCCTGGAACTGGCCATTCTGTATCCCAGAAGCGGAATAAGCCGCCAGTGACTAATGCCTTTTTATGCCCTTTCGCTAATGACATTTTTACAGCCCAGCCATTTCCGGCATCGTAAAATGCCCGCGCGTTTTCAGCAGTGCCATCGTCATAGCCGATTTCACTAGGGAATCCAATGAAAGGCTTAATATCAAAATTCTGCTCCATGTTCCCTTTTAGTTTTATCGTCACTTCTTGACTGTAATAGTGTGGTGCAATGACTTTAAGCGTATAGTCACCTTCATAGGCTGTTATTGAAAAATGTCCATTTTCATCCGTTTGGACAGGTTGAACAGCTGCATCTTCGATGACGTATACAGTCGCCCCAGCAACTGGTTGACCTGATGCTTGGTTCTTAATCGTTCCCGAAACAGTACCCTTCGCTTTTTCCTGAAGTGTAAAGTTCGCTGTTGCTTCCCCGTCTTGTGCAATCGTTACTGATTTAGTTTGCGAGTGATAGCCATAACTTTCAGCAATGACCGTAAATGTTCCTGCTGAATGTGTCATCTCAAAGCTTCCATTTGCCGGATTAGTGGTTACCGAACGACCGGATTCCACAACTGTTACTTGAGCCAGCATAGGCAATTGCATTGGAGCAGACTTTTCAGTGCTTGCTTCCTTTTTCACCTCAGGCATCATCATCGTGAACTTATCCGGATTGACCTTTTCCTTTTTAAGTGAATCCGATGCAGATTCTTCATTTTCAACTGCAACACCTAAATCAGCTGTTTGTGCTGCTGGGAGTGGTGTATTCGTTAAGCGAACATCATCTAAATACCAGCCAAGCTTCGGTACACTGCCATCCGTTTTTAAATTGAAAGCAATATATATCCGTTGACCTGCATATTCACTTAGATCTACTTGACCATTAATCCAGCCATTCGACACATCATTGACACGAAGCTTTTGAACCCAGTTAACGGCATCGGTTGACACATACACATGGCCGAAATCATAGTTTCTTTCAAGTTCGTACCATTGCTTGAATTGCAGGTAGCTGTTTCCTTCCGGTAAATCAATTGGCGGCATTTGTAAAGATGCGTTTGCGCTGTTCGCATAATTTCCGCCAAGATTGGTCGCATAAACTTTTTCACCTGAGAAAGCTGCCCCAGGGCCGCTCGTAGGCTTACCCCACTGCCACGAATCATTAGCACCATAGGAAGTCCATCCATCTGGATTATTTTCAAAATCTGCTCCATATCCGACTGTTATTCCAGGAAGAACTGTGATGGTATGTTCACTCACCGTTTCGTTTCCACCGAAATCACGTACTTTCCACTTATAGACGAAAGCATTGCCTGTAATCTCTGCGCCAGGAATATTCACACGGTACGTTCCATTTTTGTAATCACCGCTAATCCGCTGTGCGGCAACAGTCGTCCATGAACCATCTTGTTTTTGATATTGTAGTGACACATCTGTTACACTAATATTGTCGGCAGCTGAAGCTTCTAACGTTAACGGCATTCCTGCAAACACCGTGGCAGGTTGGGAATGCGTTAACACCGGTGCTTCACTGTCTTCTCCTTCTTTTGTTACTTGGCCTTTCAGTTTTCCTAAACCGGAAATAACAGAAGAGACAGCATCATAGACATTCAATAAGCCTGATCCATATCCGTTATTTGGTGATTCTGGATATTTGCTGTCTGTTAAAGGAATGGCAGATGTTTGTAAAATTCTTTCTAAATCATCAACCGTTAAACTTGCATTAGCTTGCTTCAACAAGGCAATCGCTGCTGAAACATGCGGTCCAGCCATTGATGTCCCATTCCATCCGCCTTCATAGGTGCCGCCAGGGACGGAAGAACGAATGTTTACACCTGGTGCCGCAATCTCGGGTTTGATTTCCGCATATGGAGATGGTCCAAGTAAGGAAAAGCTTCCAAGTTTGTTGTTAATATCCGTAGCTCCTGTTGCAAATGATTCCGGATAGTTCGCAGGATTGGCAACAGATCCAGGCCCTCCAGGATTACTTAAGGTTGTATTTCCTGCAGAAAATTCCGGGAAGATTTCTGCTGCTCTCCATGCGCTAACCATTGGACGGTACCATTCATCAAGTCCAGGACCTCCACCCCATGAATTATTGATGACATCTGGTGCCTTGTCAGGGTTTCCGCCTGGGGCGATCATCCATTCACCCGCTTCTAATAAATCTGCGTCCGTGCCGCCAGCTGCTGTGAATGCTTTTACTGCAATCCACTTCGCTCCAGGTGCGACACCGATGATATTAGCTCCATTAGGTTCAGAACCTACCATGGTTCCAGTAGTATGCGTTCCATGTCCATGATCATCATATGGTACAGCTTGCCCTCGTACAGCGTCAAACCAGCTATACGTATTATCCGCTTGACCTGTCGCCGCATTAAAGCCGCGATATTTTTCCTTTAATGCCGGATGGTTCCATTGAACCCCGGTATCAATTGATCCAATGACTACTCCGCTGCCATCAATCCCCATCTCCCAAACCGCTGGTGCTCCGACACGATCAATATTCCATTCAATCGCTGTCGTTTCAGCTGTTGGTTCTTGAACAGCTGTTGAAGCGGATTTTTCCGGTACGAACAATTGTCTTGTTTCGTTCGGGAGGATTTTTTCAACCTCTTGAAATGCTGCTGCCTTTTCCATAACCTCTTGCGTTGCTGTTACCGCAATGGCATTCACGATATAGTAGGAATGAACATCCTTAGCCTTTCCAGCATCTACTTGCTTCTGAAGAAATGCTAATACATCTGACTGAGTTTCTGTTGCAGTTGCCTTTAACTCGGAAACAATTGTGTTTCGCTTCAATGATTTAGCTTTTGCTGGTGTTGCCTTCTGAAGCTTGGCTTTTTCTTCCGCACCCTTAGCAACTTTTTCGGAATCTACCTGCTCTTTCATTTTGATCAGGAAGGTGACTTTATCCTGACCAACAAATTGGTTGTACAGCGATTTCGTTACTTTTTGCTTTGGTGTTGGCATTTGATCCTTAGCTGAAACACTTACCCCTTTTGTTGCAGCGTTCGCATTCATTTGCGGCTGCAGGAACAATGACAACACTAGAATAGCGGTTAATAGAGTGGATACTAATCGTCTCTTCTTACTTCTCATCCTCTTACCCCCTAAGTATTTTCCTTCATCAATAAAACTACTACCCTCCTTTCCTTTGCACACTATATGTCAAAAACTAGGTGCTACTATAAAAATAGCTGTTTAACGTTTGTGTTTGTGTCGAATGATGTCATTGGAATTCGAATATTCAGAAATTGATAGTTTGGTTGCTGTTGGGAAAATTGGGAAATTGGTCCAAAATGATGTCGACAGCACTTTTTTCACAGTAAAAATAATACCTTAGTACTATTTCCTTCCTCTCTTTATCAGGATCGATTACAATATTCCTGAAAAATGAATCATTATTACTAGTGTTATGGATACATAGATATAGCCAAAAATTCATATTTTGTAATAAAAAAGTTTTATTTTCCCAGATACTTACTAAAAAAGAGAGCAGCTTGATTGTGATCAAGCTGCTCCCTTTTTTTAGTAAGAGTTTTTGAAAGTTTATGCTACTCAATAGATTGAAGAAAATCCCCAATAATCGTAACATACTCTTCTGCCTCTTCAATGTATGGCATGTGAGCACTATTTTCAAAAACATGTAGTTTCGCATGTGGCGTGAGGCTGCTGTAAAACTGTGTTGTTTCCGGTGTAACTTCATCAAAACGTCCACACGTAAATAGGGTTGGGCAGGTAATTTCTTTTAATTGTGTGGTGCAATCAAAATTCTTCAAATTGCCGAGCACTGTAAATTCAGACGGTCCCCACATGATATTGTAAATTTCAGAATTCCGATACCATGAAGGTCGTTGTTCCAACCATTCCGGTTTCTTTTCCAATCTATTTACAAAATGTTTACTAAACACCTCAATAGCTGCTTCAAAATCCTCAGAATCGGTGGTCCCATTTGCTTCACAGCGTTTGATCGTTTCCTGTACCTCAATTGGCAGCTTTTTAAGATTTCGCTTTTGATCCTGTTCCCATAGTGGGGCACTGAGACATGGACTTGAAAAAATAACACTTTTCACTCCGCTTGGCTCCGTTAAGCAATAGGCAGCAGCGAGCGTTGTCCCCCAGGAATGTCCTAAAATATGTACATCACTTAGGTTAAGTGCTTGTCTTATTTGAGCTAATTCCTCCACGAAACGATCGAGGCGCCACAGTGAGGTGTCCGTTGGTCTATCAGATTTTCCGCATCCCAATTGATCATATAAAATTACAGGTCGGTACTTTGCAAGAGACTTTAAACCTTGCAGCGAATAAGATGAAGACCCTGGCCCGCCATGTAAAATAAGTACCGGTGAACCCCCGCCATGTTCATCGAACGTCTGATACCAAACCCTTCCACCCGTTACATCAATATATCCTTCTTTATGCAATGTTAACGCCCCCCTTAAAATTGTTTATTACTCCATGCGTTTATCCTTTTCTTTACCAAAATGCAATCCTATTAACCAGCCCCCAATAGATAAAAGCGGATATAGAACAAAAATGGCAAATCCCTTACCGGGATCATTCAAACTCACAAGACCAGTTACTAGCCAGCTGATTATGACTCCGGCAAAATGACCGAACCCACCATACATCTTAGCGTATTGTTTCTTTTTCCAACCAATAATACCAAATATTAATCCAATTCCGACAAAAAGTACAAGCATTAATAATCCTTCAATTAAATATACAAGACCGTCCATATATGCTTCTTTACGCTAATAGATTTCTTTGGCATCCTTTGGGAGAACCCTTACCCAATCTAAATAGGTGATTACCTTTTTCTCATCACCAATTGCGTAATCCAAATGAAATTGATCCACAACTTTTAAGGCCGTTTTTCTAAATAACTTACACATGCGAAAAAATTCTATATCATTTCTCAACGTTTATACCACCGTTCACGAAAATTTTAACACATTTTAGTATTCTATGAAGCCTTAATAATTCCCTTTTAAAGTCGCAAATAACAAAAAAAAGACCTGTATCCCATAGTTAAACTTTTGGGACAGGTCTCATATATCATCGTTTCATCTTCCAAACAGCTGCAATATTGGCAGCTGTTCTTTCGACATATTCCGCTGCATGCGTAAAGGCATCCTCAAGTAAGACAACACCAGGAACAATGCTAAAAACCGCATCAATGCCGTAATCGTGGACAATCTCGGCATCTTTCGCAATATTGCCGGCAATCGCAACGACAGGGACGCCAAATTTCTTGGCCGCTTTCGCTACACCAATCGGCGTTTTCCCAAAAATCGTCTGGCCATCAATCTTACCTTCACCGGTAATCACCAAATCAGCATCCTGTACCAATCTAGAAAGCCCGGTTGCCTCAATGACAATCTCAACGCCCCGCTTCAGCTCCGCAGGCAGGAAGGCAAGCAAACCTCCACCAAGACCACCAGCAGCACCAGCGCCCGATACATCCTTAATCTTTTTACCTAGGTCACGTTCAATAATGGCAGCAACATGGCCAAGATTTTGATCCAATTGGGCAACCATTTCTGGGGTAGCCCCTTTTTGCGGACCAAAAATAGCTGAGGCTCCCCTTTCTCCAATCAAAGGATTATCAACATCACAGGCAACCTCAATGCTCACATTTTTTAACCGTGTATCTAAATCTGCAAGATCGATTGAAGCTAAATCACCAAGGGCACCGCCGCCCTCGCCAATTTCTTGACCATTCTGATCAAGAAAACGGACTCCCAGGGCCTTCGCCATCCCCGCCCCGCCATCATTTGTCGCACTTCCGCCAATCCCAATGATGATATGATTGACGCCATAATCGAGAGCAGCTACAATTAATTCCCCTGTCCCTCGAGTTGAAGTGATCAATGGATTTCTTTTGTCGAATGGAACAAGATGCAAGCCTGAAGCGGCTGCCATCTCAATCACAGCCGTCGTCTTGTTACCAAGAATGCCAAAAAAGGCTTCGACAGGTTCACCAAGAGGGCCAGTCACCTTTTTTAGAAAAATTCCCCCTCCGGTTGCATCGACCAACGATTGTACCGTCCCTTCACCACCATCAGCCATAGGGACTTTCACATACTTCGCATCAGGAAATTGACGTTTAAAGCCTTTTTCAATCGCAATTGCAGCTTCAAGGGCAGACAAACTTTCCTTAAATGAATCTGGTGCAATAACAATTTTCATCCTTTTTCTCTCCTGTCTATCTCAATTTTTCACTGAACTTTATCCAAAGAAGTGAAACACACCGAAAATCAATGTTGAAATGATAGCCATCGTTAAACCAACAAGGGTTTCATATGGAATCACTTTTAAACGTTCTTTGATTTCCATATTGACACTTCCACCAGTTGCATGGAAAAAGCTTCCGTGTGGCAAATGGTCTAATACAGTTGCACCCGAATGAATCATCGCAGCACCAGCTAAAGCAGATACACCCATTCCTAAAATCGTCCCGCTAAATACCTGACTCGCAACAGCTGTTCCAGCAGTGGTTGAGGCAGTTGCAGCTGACATGAAAATTCCGGAGACTGGCGCAAGGACGTATCCAGGAAGACCGAGGGCATTTAATCCATCAATTAATAAGTCTTTCAGCCCTGAATTTGCGATTATACCAGCCAATGTACCTGTACCAAGGAGCATGATTGCTACACCCGACATTTTTCCTAATCCGGAAACCGCATATTCATTAATTTTTCTTCCTCGGCCCATGACTAGTGCCCCGACAATCCCACCAACAGGAAGGGCAATCATTGGGTCAATGCTAATATCAAATAATGGCCTTAACGCTAATAAGATAATCGTCACAAGAGGAGCAACAATAGCTGGAAAAAATAACGGCAGTTTTCCGCCATTATGGGTTTGAACTTCAATATCTTTTATGCTGAAGCCTTTATTCACTAGTTTTTTCGCAATGAAATACGTGATTACAAGTCCGAAAATCGCGGGAATAATTCCGGCAGCCATAATCGAAGTTAATGGAACTTTAAAAGCATCTGAGGCAGCAATGGCATTTGGGTTTGGTGACATGATGTTCCCGGCTTTCCCACCGCCAATCATCGCGAGCAGGATGGCTGTTTTCGAAATACCTGCCCTCCTGGCAATTGCCAATGCAATCGGCGATACCGTGATAACGGCAACATCGATGAAAACGCCAACAGCAGTCAAGATCATTGTGGCAACCGCTAAGGCCAGCAAGGCTCTCGTTTCCCCTAGTTTCTTGACAATCGTTTCAGCAATAACGGCAGCAGCTCCGGATTCAATCAGAACCCCTGCTAAAATACCGGCAGCAAGGATTCGAAGGACCGCTGGAATAATCCCTTTCGCACCTTCCATCATTAACGTAACGGTGTTAGTTATATCAACTCCCCCGATCAGCCCGCCAATCAACGCTCCCGCAATCATCCCATAGGCGGGTGACACCTTTTTTAAAATTAAAATAATGGCAATAACAAGTGCACAAATCGCACCTAAAGCGCTTACTTGAATATGGTCCATGTTGTTACCTCCTAGTCTAGTCTGTACATTCATTGTAAGCGTTATCTTGAGCGTTTTCATTAGTCAAACTATTAAAAAAAAGACCTAGATCTCTTAGGTCTTTTGTGCAATTGCACAATTATGTGATTTGATCTTTTATGATTGACAGATACAGTTCCAGTAAATCCTTTACTTTTCTAGGGTCCTTCCCTGTTAGCTCCATGATCCTGTCCAAACGATATCTAAGAGTGTTGCGGTGTATGAACAATTTCCCGGTGATCGCATTTGTATCGCCATTTTCTTCAATAAAAACCATTAGGGTTTCAACCAATTCGCCTTTTTTATCAACCTGTTTTAATTGTCGAAAATAATCGGTTAGCTCCACACCCATTCCCAGTTTATTCGCTCTCGCAAGAAAAACGGGAATTTTATAATCCTCGAAAAAATAGAGTGCTTTCAAAGGGTCAAGCCTTTCCCCAACAAAAGAAGTGAGGACAGCCTCACGGTAGGATTCCGAAATGCCATACGGTGTTGGATGAAAGTTTCCAATGCTGAATTTACAGCGTACGCCTTGATGTTTGTTCAAAATACCAGCCAAATGTTCCATTTCATTCAATAAATCGGCTGAATTCCACCCTGAATCCTTGACATTCACTTTTTTAAGTAAGACAAGATGATCTGGTTCCATCACCAATAAGTCTTCCTTATGTAGTCTATCGCGAATGGCTTTGAAAATCGTGGAGCGATCTTCAACAGTCAAAATTATCGCAACTCGGGGAATATTTAAATTGATACCCAGACGTGCCACTCTTTCAAAATAATGGGCATTGAGATGATCCGATTCATGCAAAAGCTGGCTGATTAGTTCCTCCTTTAACCTTTCATCCCACTGCATTTCATCCAGTAAAACAGCCTGCTGCAGAATCATTTCCGCTGCCATTTTAACGAGCTCCCCGTAACTTCGGATCTCATCAGGTAGCCCTGTAATTCCAATCACACCTACGACCTGATCATGAAAATTAATTGGGAGATTGATCCCAGCCTTAACTCCGTTTAGCTTCTCCGCCTCTAAACTTCCTATCTCAAATCCCGATTGATTCTCAATAACCTTAACTGCTCCTTCATGAATCGAATCAATCCTGCTCCTATCTCCAGAGCCAATAATGACACCTTTATCATTCATTACATTAATGTTTCGTTGGATAATGTTCATCGTACGATTGACAATCTCTTGGGCTAAAGCTTTATCTAAAAACTCCATCTTGAACTCCTTGCTTTCGTATTATACATAGTTTAAGTGTACCAACTGCACCGGCTAAATACCATTTAATCAGCATGAAAAAATAGGTATCTTCCAGAATGAAGATTGTGATAAACCGTAGTAATTTTGCAAACGATATGAAAGGAGGTGAACAAAATGGAAAAGAATAATCAACAAAAAGTGGATAATAATAATGAGGAAATTATGAATCGGGTAAATCAAACCTTTGACAAGATTACGCAGGATGTTAAAGATATGATCAATAACAATGACTCATCCGAAAGTGATCAGTACTCCTAACGCCAGAAATGGCGTTTTTTTTATGAACGAATTTTATAAAAAATAAAGCTTAACACCAAAGTAATGAATGAAAAAAGTAATGAAATACTTGAAAAGGCTAGTACATAGGCATTATATTCCGCCATTTTCATAATCAGCTGATAACTTTCCAGATGGAGAAATCCTGTAATTAAATTAAACAAAACAAGCATTGCGAAAATCATCAATAGTCCCTTAGCCGATCCTTTGATATCCGCCTTACTTAAAGCGATGTGAGAAGAAATACTGATGGCGATTAGTAAAAAAATCCAAAATTGCGGGTTAATAAGATTTACCAACGTAAAGAGACTTTTGCAAATAACGAAAACAGCACCTGCTATTGTTTTTAAAACGGTAAGATCTAACCTTTCAACGGTTATATATTGTTGAATCTGATCTTGAAACGTTGTAAAGGATTGAGGTACCAAAAGATACATACTTAAAATCAACGAGCCAATCCCACTAAAAATTGGCCCCATGCCGATAAAAAAATTCCCCACTTGCTGGTAAATACTGTTCCGGTTATAAGAGTGCTCAACATACCCAAGCACACCATTGGGGCTGTCCAGCTGCAACAACTTTACCTTTGTAACCCGATGTCCCCAAATGAAACACTGAATGAGGTGACCTGCTTCATGAATCGGAGTTCCAATCCAGGCAGTGACCAGTATGCCTCGTGGCCCAAATGCTTGTACAAGATAACTGTTTGAATACTTTTCAAGGATTCCAAGAACCAAGCCAACAGCCATAAGAACGCCTAAAAGGTAAAATACCTCCAAAAAACTAAGTAACAATATGTTGAATATAGAGAATAAGAAATCCATCTTACATTCCATCCAATCCAAATTCATTTGCTATTTCCATGATATACCATATTCATAAAAAACATTCATACAGTTCGTTGAGCTGTTTTATAGGATCTCATAGTGACTGTCTTTGGACTTTTTCCATCATTCATGGGCACTGTGAATATCTCAGAGTAACCGTCATGGACTTTTATTTAGCTCCACGGGCACTGTGATCCTCTCAGAGTGACCGACAAAGGCTTTTTTCATCATTCACGGGCACTAAGCTCCTCATTTACCAAGGGTACTCCCCTTCCTTATTTTTATCCGTTTTGGAAAAATAGGCAGGTTGATAGCTTTTGACAAATTTATTGGTATTGGCGTTAATGTATCCGGATCCGTATGTTGGATCCTCAGACTGCCATACCCCGTTCAGCATAACTTCATTCCACGCATGGTTTTCACCATATGCTATTTTCGCCTTAATCCCGACAGCTCGGTGGAGAGCCGCACTCAAATGAGCATAACCAGTACAGAGCACAGTACGAGATTGAAAGGTTTGCACTGCAGAATAGATTGGCGGGTCAGAAGCATTAACGAGCGGCGCGTTATAAGCGATATTTTTGGCAACCCACTCAAAAATGGCACGCGACTTTTCTTGATCCGATTGCTTTCCACTCGTGATATTCTGGGCAAGTGCGAGAATGGACGGGTCATTGCTTTGAACCATATAACTTGGAGCTAAATATGGGTCTTCGTCTTTTAAGGTATATTGGGCAAAGCCAAGAACTTTATTCGGATCATTTTCCTTCCCATTGTAATATTCATCCAAATTAAGAATGACGTCTCCTACTGTATAGTTTAGTGGATAGGAGTAATTAATTTTTCCATTTGAAAATGGAACCTTGATGGTTGTTTCCTTATGAGCCCGCACTTCTTGAATATATAAAATGACGCCATTCGCTTGATTGTATCTTCCATATTCCGTTGGTTTGCCCGTTACAACAAGCTTCCCGTTTTCTACCGTAACTTGATAGGATTGGATCTCAGTAGGCTGATAGATTCCAGATGATGTTGTGGGTAGGGGATTCACTGGTTTTTCTTCATTTCCTTTTGCATCACTAGATTCAATTTCTTGGTGCTCCTGCTCAGATATTTGAAAACTATTCAAATTTAAGTAACTTTTAATTTGATCGATAGATGGAATCAATTTTTGTTTTGAAAGTAACATAAATGCACAAAAACAAATGAATAAAACAAATAATTTTTTCAAAATGAACAACACCTCAACCTCTTCATCCATTTCAACTTAATAATAGATAACTTGATTTCCAGTTGAATTCATTCTACTATATTTCACAGTAAATTCGAAATGACAGCAATTTTTAATGCAGGAAATTGTTCAAAAAAATGGAAAGAAGCAGCGGAACGTATAGGTTGGGTTATCATTTTATTTGGTTTTTGAAATTGTATTATTTCCTGTAGTATTTTAAAGAGGATTGGACGTAATCATTTTTCAAAATGGCTTAAATTAATAAAGGAACAATAAAAGGCTGCCAAGTATGTGGCAGCCGGCACTTCAAGTAATGCACTCCGTTAGTCTGACTCCTGAGCCCGCGGTGTACCACCGACTGTCGTGCCCAATTTTGGTAGCACTCATGGGGGCTTAATACTTACTGGTCGTTGCTCCAACATCATTTTTATTTTCTTTATTCCTTTTCATTACTTGGCTTCTTCATTGGATTTGAACTTTTTACTAAATCGATGGAAAAAAGGGGTGATTTCATTAAATATGGGTTTTAATTGTTTAGTTGTGGCAACAAACATTTCGATCGTCTCCATAAGCAATTCAAAATCAACATTGCTAAGAAGATTTTCTATCTGATTAGTGTGCTTGTTGGTTTCAGCTTCATTTCGCCTAGAGCCAAAAAGCCAATCATCATTGGATCTGATACCGAAAAATGATTGCTCTTTTTGTTCCGGCACTTCCTGCGGATTATTTTCGCCTTCTTTGTAAGTTTCTCTGTGATTACTGTTTCCAAACATTAATCTAGAGAATCGATCTATTTCTCCATTTGGTTTCTGTTCCTTTTTATTTTCACTCTCCACCAATGACTTCCTCCCCCTTCCTTTTTATTCTTTTAGATAAACTATGATTTATTTTGGATTAGGGTGTGGACAGATGGGGTAAAATGTACTTTTACTATCAAGGACTTTGGGTTGTTTTGAACGATCACTAATACGACAGTAATCTCCTCTTCTACAAGCCGATTACAATGTCGTTTCATCACCAGAATTTTTCCTGACTAAATGGACAATGAATGTTCCCAGGAAAACTGCGATTAAAATACTAAATAATACGACTTCATCCATACGGAAACCGAATGCAGAGATAATCATTTTTACTCCAATAACACCAATCAAAAGGAACGCAGTTACTTCAAATTCAGGAACTTTTTCAATCAAGGTTAGAAATAGTTGGGCGACGCCGCGCATCATTAAGATCCCCAATACTCCTCCAAGGAATAAAACCCATACCTGATTTGAAACGCCGAATGCCGCAATCACACTGTCAAAGCTGAAAGCAATGTCCATTAGTTCTACGGTTAAAACCGTTCGCCAGAATCCCATTTTCTTATTCTTAACATCATCTTCCTCTTCATTTTTCTTAACAAAATTTTGAAAAACGATCCAAAGCAGATAGTGACCGCAGACAATTTTGATCCAAGGAATGTTTATTAAGGAAACCCCTAATCCAATGGCCACCACGCGGAAAAAATAAGCTCCAAAAATCCCATAGAATAGGGCCTTTTTTCGTTGTTCCTTTGGCAAATGCTTTACCATTACTGCTAGAACGAGGGCATTATCAGCAGATAATAAGCCTTCTAGAATAATAAGGGTCCCAATAATTCCCCAGCTCGCAGGATCCGTCAAGACCTTATCTAATGTCTCTAGTGAAAAAAATGTACTATAACTAGTTATAATTTCTTGTAGGAGTTCCATCTGCAAAACTTCTCCTTTCTCATCCAACCAAAGTAACAAATATACCTTTATCATTAACTTTTTTATACTCAAAATCCTTGTATAAACATAGTACTTGTACCAAAAATAGTCCTAATCGATTGGCACTCTACTCTAAATGTATGTGAGGCTTTCAAATATATGTACCAAAAAAACCAAACATGAAATAACATGTTTGGTCAATACTAAGCCATTTAGTTATAAGCAGCATATTTTTTTTTATGATTACACCCGCGCTCTCCAGTCAACGTTTAATTTTGCAAATACAATTGTAATTATACCATTCAGCTACATGGGTTCAAAAATAGTTGGTTCAATCAAAAAAGACAGGTGCTTGTGGATTATTTAAATGCTTAAATGACATTTCAATTTGTGATTTAGTATTTCTTGCTATTGATAATGAAGGAAGTTCATCTTCGGCAAAAAAACTAACGGCACTCGTTTCAATTCCTTCTTTTGGTTGGCCGCTAATAATTTCACATTGGATAAAGATTTTATAAACGTGATAAAGTGAAGGTGGATGTGGATGACACTTCTTATCAAGTACAGCTAACAGTTTAGTAGCTTTCACATCAAATCCTGATTCTTCTTTCACTTCTTTTACAGCAACTTCACTTGGGGTTAACCCTATGTCCCCCCAACCGCCTGGTAATGACCAATCTCCATCTGTGTTTTCTTTAACCATTAGAATTTTATTATCCTTAAATACTACGGCTCTAATATCAACTTTAGGGGTCGCATAACCAGTTTCATTAGCAAAAAGATCTTTTATGAGTGTTTTGTCGATTTCTGTTTGTTTCGACAATATTTCCACACTTATATTTCTAATCAATTCAAATCGTTCCAAATCATAGACATCCTTCGAATATGTTAATCCTGCTTGTGCAATGGATTGAAGCTGTTTTGCCCATTCAAGCCATTTCGGTTCCATTAACCTCACCACCAACATTATTTTCCTAATATTACCACATGTCTCCCGAAACCTTAATCCGGCAAATAGCCTGTCCGTTGGATATGAAAAAAGCGACCTTCTTTATAGAAGAATCGCAGCCGTGCAGATTCCTATAAGGGGTACCGTCAGGAAAATGCGGAAATAGCGTAAAAACTCATTTGCAATTTATTATTGCAAATGAGTTTTCTTCACTGACTGACATCTAGCTCTATATTAAAATATCGCTTGTTTAAATAATTCTAATTTAATTATTTTACTCAAGGAATTGGTAAATCGCCATCATATCTCGTTTATTCAACTCACGAATACGCTTGAAAATTGGAATATCTGCAACAGCCTCAAGATTTAAGCTTTCAGCAACAACATCACTTACTGTTCCAGTTAACCATGTTTTTACTTGTATGCCTTCAACAAGTTCCTTAAGTCCCTCATCATTGATGCCACTTGCATAACAACTAACACATGGAATTGTTAATTTAAACACGCCATCATGCAGATTATCTTCTGATATAACTTTCTTTCCATTACAAAATGGACATGGATGGCTTTTTTTAATTTTATTAATTTGGGTCACAATTTTTTTGTAACCAAATGCTTCATAAACATACGTCAGTTTTTTGTATTTTCCATTGGTGAAATACTTATCAATGATGGTTTCTCTTGTTTCTGTGATATTGGTAAAATCACAAATGGTAATCTGATTATTTATGCTGATTGCTTCGATATTGCCGCTAATACTGTCCCAGAATGGCAGAACATTTTGTAAAACGATTTCATAGTGGGCAAAGCTTGCCAGCTCTAGTTCAAGCATTTTCAGAGCGACTTGTGTTTCCCTAGGCAACAGAGAGACATCTTCCGTCAAAGCCATATCGCTGCCGACAATGGCTTTCAATTTTTCTAGTATCCGTAATTTCCCAACGGTTTTCATCACTTGATCAAGAGGCTGTTGAATTACCTCACGAATATCCGTGTCGCCAAATTTTAGCTTTTTATGGTGATTTAGCACGGTTCCTTGACAGATTGGACAGGTAACCATTTCTTTGGATTCTTTTATATGCTCTTTAATAATCGATTTCGATATGAACATATAACGCCCAATGATGAAATTAAAGCCTTCCCAAGTCCTCGATGCCTTGCCTGCTTTATCATAGAATGACTTTTCCCAATACCCGTATAAAAAGGTATGCTTTTCTGCTTCTGTCATCTCGTTATAACTTTTGCTTATATCCTGACCGAGCTCATTCTTAATCTCATCAAAGATGAATTGTAATTTTGGAAATTGATAGAATTTTAAAATCTCCATCACGTCTGGATGCAATAGGCCATCCCAGAATGGTGCGGTCTTGTCTTGAATAACAACATCAATATCAAATTTTTCAATTACCCGGCGGCCCGAGCAGCTTGGACAATGATTGTCTTGATAATAGAAATCGAAGCTACTCGTATCCTTATTAGTTGGATGCTCCGCCACAATATGGTTGATCAATCCACCAATTTCATAGAGAAAACTATATTGACTATACAAGTGACGTTCCAGATCAATGGCGATGACGGGTGCAATTGTTTCAGATTCGTATTCACCATAAATCAAACGAGCCATTGATGATAAGCTTTTTAAGATGCCGCCCTTATAGACGTTTTCTGCATTTTTAAAATATGCAATCTGATTTTCTTTTAAATAGTTAATTCCATTTTGTTGATTGATAGTTGAAGAAATTTGCAATGGAGCAACACTATCCGCACTGTTTTGTTGACGATAATGATCATCATGACTGACAACATCAAGATATCGAACAGGTTCTAGCTGTCTTTTACCAAAATCAACGATAAAATCAGAGCTTTCTAACATATAGGCATTATGTTCAATCATCATGATTGAGACAGATTCATCTTGCAGAATGATCCTGACACTATCAATGAATTGATTTAAAATATTTTGTGATAAACCTTTTGAAGGCTCGTCAAAAATAAACAGCGTATGTGGGTTTCTTGAGTTGGCAAACAGCTCAGAAACTAAATGAACACATTGAAATTCACCTGTCGACAAGGATTGTGTTTTTCTTTCCAACGTCAAATAACCAAGTCCCAGTTTGATCAGTAAACTTAAGCGTTTATGAGCGATGTCTTCATTTGGCAGTTCATCAATAATATCTTCAATCGAGCGCTGAAAAATATCATCAATATCATCACTATATTTTGTAAGTTTCTTTTTAATATCAAGAAAGGTCGCAACTGTTGACCGACTGGTAATCGATTGGTTTCGATCTTGCCCTACCATTACCAGTTTATCTTTTGGATATCGCTTCAGAAAATCTTTGGCTATACACTCATTGACAAGTGTTGATTTACCACATCCAGACTCACCCGTAAAGGTTACAAGTCTATTTTTTGGAATCTGAATTTCAGCCATTTGAATATTACGACAGTAAAGATCGTGAAAATGGTAGTGTTCTGTTGGCATTGCCTGATTTCGTTCCCAAGTGATTGGTTTTGGACGTGGTGATTCTTCAACAATTTTCCCGCCGTATTTACCACTGCCAGGGCCAAAGAACAAGTGCTCATCCGCTGTGTCGAGCACCGTGTCAGAATGGTCAATGAGCCAAATTTGATTCTTATACCCCAATTGTTTAATCTGTTCTAAAATTTTCAATAGTGTTTGGTGATCAAGACCCACGGAGATTTCATCAATAATAATAATGGTATTTTCACTTGTTGCCATGAATTCTGCCAAGTAAAGTCGTGTTATTTCCCCTCCTGACAATGTACCCATAATGCGATTTAATGATAAGTAACCAATATTCATATTGATTATATTTTTAAGAATATGTTGTTTCGCTTCACTAATATGTAATTCGTCTGAAAGGGAAAGAATCGATTCAATGCTTAAATTGTTGATATCGGAAATACTATGTGGTTGATTCCATAATTCTAACTTATATTGCTCAACTTCCGGACTATAACGCCTGCCCTCACACTTTTTACATTCGACATTTTTGGTAGTACCGCGTCCTTTACACCCAGGACACCAGCCTAATTCATTATTAAAGGAAAAAACTTCTGGAGAAAGATGAAATTTTTCAGCAAGCCGCACGCGTATCTCTTTAAAAACGCCCGTATGGGTGCCAATCGTTGAACGCGGATTAGAAGAAATCGATGATTTCCCTAGAAAAAGAACTAAAGGCATGTCTTCCATCTTGATGGCACTAAAATTCGTTTCCATTATATTTGAAAACAAATACTGATATTCAGCCTTAGGCAATAAGGAAACGAGACGCTTCTTGGATTCTTCACCAATGGTTTGACAAAATGTGGTTTTACCAGATCCGGACAAACCAGCAATTCCTAACGATTGATCTTCCGGCAAGACGGCATCTAAACGGTTAATATTGTTGGCAATTAATTGATTTATTTTCATCGGATATCCTCTCCATTCTCTAGATTTAGTATTGCCATGGTAGCACAACTTCAAATGAATTTGTTGTGTTTTTTTCGAATCGACAAATTCATCCTAATTGTAGATGAAGATTTCTGAATTTTTCGTTATATATTAACTTATACAACTTGAAGAAACAATTTCATGGCTCAATAGAAATGCGCCCTTCTCATAAAGAAAGAGCACAATTCTTAGTCTCTAATTCGTAAACCATAGTATCCGACAACCCCATCGACACATTCCTCCACACTACATAACCAAGCAACAGTTGCCCCTAAACTAAATCCAATGACAAATATTTTTGAATATTCATCTTTAATATCTGATAATATATTTTTTACTTTATGTAATGCATGTAGGCTTTTTCTTCTTGAGAGTAGCTAAAAGGGACTTCTTGTTCTAATAAATTTGGACAAATGACATCAAAATCTTGTTTTGATAATAATTCACATAAATCTGTTATATGTTGGTTAATTCCATAAATTTCGTGTACTACAATGATTACTTTATCGGAGTTTTTAAGGATTTTTATCACTTTATACAACTCCTGTAATGAACTTCATATTGTTCAATTAATACCATATTATACCTCTTTTTCTATCAATCCTTAAAAAAGGCGATGCCCTTTATTTAAGTATCACGCCCTCCTATCTAAGTTGAACTTTCTCAAAATGTTCAACTGTAGGAAATGGATCATAGAAATGGTGTAATTGTTTTTTCCATTCTTGGTACTCGTTTGATTGTCTAAATCCAACAGTATGGTCTTCTAAAGTTTCCCACTTCACCAAAAGCAAATATTTCCCTTTTGCTTCCATACATCGCTGTAATTCGTGAGATATGTACCCCTTCATGGAAGAAATGATTTCAGATGCCTGACAAAAAGCCTCCTCATATTCCTCTTCCCTACCTGGCTTTACCTGAAGCATAGCAGCTTCTACTATCATGGAATCTCCCCCTAGAATTATAACTAGTCACTAGATCATTTTACCATCTTATACGGAGAACATTTATGTTTTAGGCGGTATTTATCAATTTGTCGATCAAAGATTAATTCCTAATTAACTTTTAAACCACTTCAAGATAAAAAAAACACAACTTTTCGGATTTATCTCAAGGTATAATTTTAGTGGATAGTTAGTCAATGCATAAGTTCGAGAAGAAAATAGTTTGAAAAGATCTTATATTCACTTGGGGTTAAATTCAAAAATTCCCCTTTTACCTTTATTTCAAATGTTGTTTAATTAAAATTCCAACTATACCCCTACTAGTATAAAAAAGATTATCTTGGTTATTTAATCTAATAAATGGCAATTTAATGACAAAAATACAATGGTAAATATGAATTAATAGTTTTTCAATTAATAGTTTGATATTTATTCATATTTCTTAATTAAAAGCTTATACCACATTGGGTATAATGGATGTGAAATATAATACAAAGGAGGTAATCTGCCAAATGCAGAAAAGGAAATTTCTTTTGATCATTCTTTCCTTGATGTTATTTACCATCATAGGAACTGGATGCTCTCCTGATGAGAATGCAAAAGCCCTTAAGGATGATAAAGGGAACATAGTAGCCTTGGACAATAAAGAAAAACCAACTTTACTTTTTCTCTTCACAGGCAATAGTTGAGACTACTGTAAATCACAGCTGGTCGAGCTGCAGAAAAATAAAGAGTTATTTGCTGGGTTCCCTGGAGAAATTTACGCGCTAAGTGCTGATTCCGTAGAGCATCATAAAGAATTAAAAGCGGAGCTGGATCTGGATTATCCAATATTATCTGATAAGTACCTACAAGTGATTGAAAAAGCTGGTCTTAAGGATACAAGTGAGCCTAAATCACTGAGAGGATTTGTGATCCTTGATAAAAAAGGAAACATCATCGAATCACGTCAATTAGATCCATTTGGAGATGAAGCAGCTAACATTATTTCGTATGCTGCTGAAAAAATAGCACAATAAAATAAGGTGAGAAGCCCTCCAAGCAAAATGGAGGTGGACTTCTCACCTTTTAATGTGAAAAAAAGGGCTAAATAGCCCTCTTTAATATTAAACCCGAAGGATTGTAAATTGTCCGCCACCGAATATTGCCTTTGTATAATCAATTTTTACATTATTAAAATAAACTAGATCTCGTTCATTGACTAAAAACTGAATTCCGTCTTGTTCAATGATTTCATCATTATCTAAAGCCGACTCCTCCAGAGTCAGGCGAAGTTGCGGTCCCCCTCAGCCAATTCCCATTGATAAGCGGATCTGCGGCTTTTTGCCCTCATCGATTACATCTTGAACTTCATTTGTAATTTTTATAATTGCTGCATGTGTTACTTTCACCATCTTTTATCCCTCCATAATAAAGTCACTATCTCTTTGCAGTTAATAACCAAGCACTCATGCCGCCATTGACATTCGTCACTTTTGGAAATCCAAATTTTTTTAACTTCCTACTAGCCTTCAGTCAATAAAAATATCGTAAAGCATCTTTTTTATACACGGATTTTTAGTGCAATTTTCAAATTTTAGAACTTATTACTCAATTTCAAATGGCCAGGCATTCATACCCTCAGTCATGTTAAAAATTTTCTTAAAACCTTTGCTTGTTAAAATTTCACTAGCTTCGACGGAACGATTGCCGCTGCGGCAGACCACTAAATAGGGGTCATTCTTTTTTAATTCATTTAATCTTGCTTCTAATTCTTGGACTGGAATCAGCGTTGCATCAGGAATATGCCCCGATTGAAATTCTTCTGGCGTTCTTACATCTAACACGACAACTTCTTTGTTGTCTATTAATTTTTTTGCTTCATCTGATGATACATTTCGATATCCTTCATTTCCACATGCAGTAAGAACTAAGACTAAAAATAGGGCTAAAAAGGGCAATAATTTTTTCAATGTAAAACCACCTTTAGACAAATTCCCCTGATTACTCCAGGGGGTATAATTTCATTATATAAAATTAAAATCTATCCTCAATCCATTTTTCGTCTTTTATTTGAATATTTTTTGAACAACAACATATCAATGAATAATTTTGGTCATTCTAGAACGGTTTTAATGTAGGTTATTTTTCTTGGAACGGAGAATGGATAATGCCGATGACAGATTACAAGTTTTGATATTTTTGCAAATCCATTTTTTGAATGTGACGAGGAAATGGCACACGAATGAACTCCGTTTGCCGTAGAACACCTAAATGCCAAAAAAATGTACATATCGCCTGGTGGCTGGGATCCCTTCATATGGACTAAATTCTTTTGACAATAGTTTTTATATAAAAATCAACATTTAGAAAAAAAGAATGGAACGGAAATTGATTGTTCCTCGTCAGTAAATTTAGAGGTGATCAAAATGAGACGATTCACAAGTCTGTTTATAGTCCTAATGATTATTATGACTGGCTGCCGGACGAGTCCATTCGGACAGCATATTATAATTGATTGGGTGGATTTTGTTAAATGGAACGGGAAAACGTATGATGGGGTTTATTCGGGGGTCTTAGCGGATATATCGTACCTTGGCGATAAACTTGGGGAGGTAAAGTTTAAAGTCGCAGACAATGTCTCTGATCCTGAATACAAAATTAGAAATGGGGATGCCGCGTTCCATGAAAAAGGAACAGAGATTTATAAAATTAAGGGAATTCCAAATCTAATTGCGGTAAAATCTGCCCGCGCAATTAATGGATATGAATTATACTTTTCGAGAGACGAGTTAGTTTACAAATGGCAATTTCCAGATATGTCGATTGAAAAAGTGAACAGAATCGAAATCTATCAAGCCTATGTACCAAATACTCCTAAACACTTGGCAGAAATAAAAAGTCCTGAACAGGTTTCCCGATTCCTTGAGATTTTAAAAAATAGTCAACCATCACCAAATTTCCAGCCGAATACCGAAAAAGGAGATCCTGATTACTACCACATGGTGCTGTATACTGGTGATCCGGTTGCCTATATGTATGACATGCACTTTGACGGAGAGACCTATTTTTGGTATCCGTCAGAGCCGTCCATTTTATCCAATGACATTCAAGATTTTTTTCCTTCTAACTGATGTACTGCTTGATATCCAATAACCTAGATTGGAACACTTTCTCTTATTTTTTTCTAACGAAATAGTCATATTCAATGAAAAATGGCGGAATCATTTCTTCCGCCATTCCTAACATAAAATTGATTACGCTCCTGGTGGGCGATTTTCGAAATCATAATCGACCGGTTTTGGTGCAACGCGGGAATGTTGTAGAGCTGGTGTATCTGGCCGCGCGATTTGATAAACGGATGCACCGACAATTTCCGCCGTTTCTTGCAATTTGTTCTTATCAATTTTATCAATAGTATCTGCTGGAGTATGATACCATGGCTCCAGTGGCGAATGAATAAATAGGGCTGCTGGAATACCCAGCTCATGGAATGGCTGATGGTCACTGCGGCCCAATTGACCATACGGAACAGCTTCGCCCAATGCTGTTCTTGCGCCGGCAGAAGCAGCAAGATCGGTGACTAAATTTTTCTTTCCATCAATCGTATACATGATTAATCCGTTTGCCGCGTTATCACCGCCGGCATCCTTACTTCCGATCATATCCATTTGGAAGTGGGCTACAATTTTATCCGCTTCTGCATCACTTAATGTACTGGCATAATGATAGGATCCTAGCAAACCTTTTTCCTCGGATCCGAACGTAACAAAACGTAGCTCCGTATCAATTGGCATATTGGACATGACTCTAGCGAGCTCTAGTACCGCTGATACCCCGGAAGCATCATCGTTTGCCCCAGGTCCACCTGGTACAGAATCGTGGTGTGCTCCAATCATAACAATTTGGCCGGTATCCTTGTTTTTATGTGGTTTCATCTTGGCAATAACGTTGTAGGAGGTTTTTTCAACTAGACCTGAACCAGAAACTTTTAATTGTGCCGTGAATGGGCCCGATTTTAATTGCTCCACTAATGCCAAACCTTGGGCTCTTGTGATGCCAACTGAAGGAATATTTTGACCATAACTTGCTTGACCAAACGCATTAGATGTACCGCTATTGTTGTACATAATGACGCCTACCGCACCTTTATCCAAAACATTTTGGATTTTTTCGACAAAGGTATTATCGCCACGTTCAATCAAGGCAATCTTTCCTCTTACCGCATCCGGTACGGTCCCGGCAAGTGCTTTACCCACATGTATCACTTCAGCCATTACTTCTCCACTATATGACCCTGAAAATACGTATGGCTTTAGATTTTGCCCGCCAATTTCTAAAATTCCACTTACATTATTTCTTACCACTTCATAGATTGGAAAAGGTTGCAGCTCAGTTTCATACCCATACTTCTCAAACTGGCTTTTTATGTACTGTGCTCCCTTTAGTTCCCCAGGAGTTCCTGCCGTACGAGGTTCCTGCGATAATAAAGCGATTGTGTTATACATGTTGTCCGAACTAATTTTTTTGATGATTTTGTTATCAAAGGCAGAGGCTGCATTTGAGTTTGGAGCACCTCCGTTTCCTTGTGCGTAGACTCCATTGACGCTTAAAACTAACCCCGCAGTTAATAATACTGATACCATTTTTTTCTTCTTCATTAGACTCCTCCTATTTTCCCGAAAAAACGAAAGCGCTTACGGAAATTATCAGCTATATTAATAGTTTTGTAAACTTTAATAGTTTTACAAAAAGCATGAAAAATCTACATTTACTCTACCGTTTTTCCTATAAAGACAAGGAATATAATGTTATTGATTGTCGATTATTCATTTATTAGCAAGAAAGGATAGACAATACTGCCCAAAAAAATAAATAAGGCTATAGGAATGATTACATTCGATAATACTAATATAATATAAAACCAGCAACTAGCCGACTTCCATTAAGGAAATACTTCAATTTGATACGAATAACTCAATTTGAAACCAGATACTGAGGAATTGTGTTTACTATTTATATTGAATTAAACCAATGCCATTTCCCACTGGATCTACTAGGTAAGCGAGAAAAAAGTCGTCAAATTCCATTTTATCTCGTAAAACCATCGCGCCATTGTTTTTAGATTTCGTGATGGCTTCATCTATTGAATCAACTTCAATTTGAATACGAGTTCCATGAAGATAATCATTAGGGCCTCTTCCGATTCCACCGTTAATTCCCTGCTCTTCATCATTTCCAGTTGTAACAGCCCAATAATCCCAATTTGAGTCTGCCGTTTTCCATCCGAAAACCTTAGAATAGAATTCTATCGCTTTTTCAGGTTCCTGGCTGTTTAGTTCAAATCCAATAACTCTTGCCATTTCAATTCCCCCATTTCAATATTTTTTCGTAAAATTAATAATTAAATGAATGATAGTATTATTGTCCCGGCGTATAAATGTCATACGTAGTCGGTATCGTAACAATGTCCACTTCAAATTCTTCATCTATTTTGATATTTGTAGTTTCAAGTAGATCTATAATTTCCTCGTTGCGAATGGTTTCATACTTCATTAGAATTCCTGTATTTTGGTCCATCCAGAGGGTGAATGTATCAGCCTTTAATTTTTCCTGATAATACGAATTGAGAGTTCCTTCAATGACTACAACCTGTCTACCAAGAAGTTGTTCTGTTCTTTTTACGGTCCACAAATTCTTCTCTTCAAGGAATCCAACAGCAATTTCTTTGCTGTGTAGGGAGTTTTCGGCCATCCCGAGGTTAAGTTGTGTTTCTGGATACCGATACTCCTTTGTACCATCCGAATTTTTCACTACAACTTCACCGATCTTCTTGGATTCACCTTTACTTTTAATATCCACCTTAATCTTTTCGTACTTTTTGACATTTGGATAAATCGCTTTCAATTCTCCTGTGTCATATGAAAGTTCATCGATGACATTTTTGTTGTTCTCGACTGTCTTGACATAATATTTGACCTTTTTATTCTTCCATTTCAGTTGATAATTAACAGTATAGTCAAACCCTATGTCTTTTGAAGCATAATGAAAACTACCTTTGACACTATTAAAGTACTGATAGCTATTCAGCATCCGTTCCTGGATGGCCTCCTGATTTTTTAAATCTAGTGGATTTATATTTTCGTTTTGTTGTTGGATTTCATTAGTCGCTGCATTAACCGTTACTGTAATAGCCTTTTCTTCTTGTTTTCCTATTTTTTTCTTTAAATCCGACCATTCTGCTGATCCCCAAACACTTGCAATAGCCACACAACCAATCAAAGCAATACTGGCGACCATTTTCTTCATAAAACTCCTCCTCTTAATATGAACTATAATCAATCTTTGCAGCGTCTGCACCTGTTCCACCAGAAGCAGCCGTTGGTACAACGAGGGCAAGCACACCAGTTTTTGCCTGAGTAGTCTTACCTAAATAGTTCCATCCACCGGGTGCGGTCCTCTGATTAAGGTAAACATTTAGTGTTTGTGTACCAGGAATAGTTTGATTATTATACATACGGTAACTTGCCTGTTGGTTTGTAAATTTGGTATCCCAAACATAGACGTAAACATGTCCGTATTGACCGCTGCAGCTACTGAATCTCCAGTCATATTCATATATTGTGCTTGTTGACGGGCTGGCTAAATACCTATGATCTCCTCGAAAAGAATTCGTAGATTTCTGATATTCCCAAGGACCAACAATCACATTATCCGATGATCCAATCGCATTGTTGTCATTGTCCATAACATCCGTCCCTCCATTTACACAAGCAGCAGATGCTTGTATTCCACCAAAGGAAACAAAAGCCGCAAAAACAAACAGCATTGCAAACAAAACTTGAAATTTCTTCATTTTTATCCCCCTAAATCTAGTAAACTTTCCATATATTACAATATCATATTTTTCCCATTTTCAATACTTCTTTTATTATTATTCGAAATTTTCTTATCAACAGTTACACTTCAAAGTTCCAAATGTATGTTTCTTCATCATCCATGGATAATTCACCCTCAGGAACAGAACCATTGCCATTTCCGTCCACGTAGTATTCAATACCTTCATGTTCACCTTCATATAATTCATCAATAGACATTTGTGAAGGTTGAGATTAAGTTAGAATCCCAAACCTTTCTTCAAATTCTTTTGCAGGAATTGATACCACCACATCCTGAAGTGAATTGGGGTTTAATGAAAATCACTGGGGGAACGTCTATACACTTATATCTTTAGACACATACAATATCTTGTATTAAAAATGATGAGGAGAGATTAAAGTGGAAAATAAGCCCTATGTGAGTCCGAACATAATGCCCAATAAACCGATGGTAAGCCCGAATATCATGCCAAACCTGCCTGCTTTACCAACAAATGTTTTACCAAATATACCCTATATAGCACCCCAAGTTTACCAGCAGCCAAGTTGTTATCCAGTGCAAAATCCTTGTTGTTATCCAATGTTTGACCCATGTTGTCCACCGCCAATGTACAATCCGTGCTGTCCGCCACCGATGTTTAACCCGTGCTGCCCGCCGGTCTTCAACCCATGCTGCCATCCTATGTACCCGGGGTGCTGCTAATTAAATAATTTTTAGATTGCCAAAAATGATCCGCCAAAGTCTCTGGCGGATCATTTTTGAACAGAAAATCACTTTGATTTGATAATCTATTTGAACGGAAACTTCATCATTCCCCTCAAGAAATAGAAAAATGCGATTCCTATGGAGAGATAATAAAGTTGTTACATTTACATTAAAGTCATTTAATTTAATTGCATAAAAAAATTAGTAGACTATAATCGAGAAATAAGATATAATAACCCAAAAATAAAGTACCTATTATTTTTATTAAACAATGAGGCAATCTGATCGAGATGCCTTTTTTATTTTTGATAAATTTATAATATAGAGTTTTAAAGAAGGTGAGTCGATTGACTAAAAACATAAGGCAATTGAAAAACGTTTCAGTGTTCCAAACGCTTCTAAGTTAAAAAAATTTAGAAGCGAGGAATCTTTATATGAACAAACAAAAAATCTTTAATAAATCATTTCTTTTTGTATTTATCAGCAACTTTTTGGTTTTTATTGGGTTTGAAATGTTGCTTCCTATTTTGCCTGCGTATTTGTTAAATCTTAATGCTTCATCCTTTCAAGTGGGTTTAGTGACAACCTTATTTACTATAGGCGCTGTATTAATCAGACCTTTGGTAGGATATTATTTAATTGATAACCACCGGAAAAGTCTAGCCATTTATGCAAGTGCACTATTAATGATGATTACACTTATTTATCCATTTCTCAATATCGTTTGGCTTTTTCTATTGTTGCGATTTTTTCATGGCATTGCGTGGGGCGTATCAACGACAGCCAATAGTACAATAGCTGTCGATTTAATTCCTAAAACACGGTTAGGAGAAGGAATGGGGTATTTCTCCATTTCAACAACTGCTGGGGCTATCATAGCACAGAGTTTAGGTATTTTTATATACGACTCTTTTTCCTTTGACGTTTTAATATGGTCTTCAGTAATACTCAGTCTTTCGGCAGTCATTGCACTTCAATTTGTACATTCGCCTGCTCCAGTAAAGAGAGAGAAACAACCATTTCGATTTTTTGATATGATATTTGAAAAAGACGCATGGTTTCCAGCATTACTGGCGGTCATAACAACACTTGGTTTTGGAGCAATTATTACTTTCTTAGTTCTTTTTGGAAAACAAAAAGGCTTAGAACATATTTTTCTATTCTTCCTTATCAATGCGACTGTCTCAACTTTAATACGTCCATTTACCGGAAAATGGTATGATAAAAAGGGACCTTGGTCTATCATTATCGTTTCAGCTATGGTAGGTTTTTTGTCACTTGTTATGCTGTCTTATGCAACAAATGATTTTTATCTTATTATATCGGCGATTTTATTTGGAGCAGGTTATGGAACTGTTATGCCCTGTTTACAAACATGGGCGGTTCAAAAGGTAAGTGAAGAAAAAAGTGGCGCAGCTAATGCAACCTTTTATTCCAGTTTTGACGTTGGTGTAGGAGTTAGCGCATTTGTATTAGGTATTATTGCTGAATGGATCAGTTTAGAGATGATCTTTCGGGTTGTCAGTCTAAGTTTTATCATTGTTGCTGTATTAGTCTTTAAGGATTATTTAAGCGAAAAGAAAAGATATAAAAATTTATAAATCGAACTAAAAACAAATCCACCTCTATGTTAATAAAGGTGGATTTGTTTGCAAAAAAGTCGATTATATTTGTGAACAACAATCCTCACTAGTAGAAGAATCGGTTTTGGAATGTCATTATTTTTTAAAGTAGAATCATGAATTTGGCTTGTGAAAGTTAATTGAAATAAGAAGTGGCCATTCTCGAATGTACCATTTTCTGTTTACTTGGGCAAAACTTCTTTGCTTTACAGCCGTGGTTTAGACCACGCTGTTTTTAATGGCTGGCTATCAAGAACATCCGGGTCGATCACATTGCTAATCGGGATATTAATTGGGGAGAAATCACCGTTTTGTTCACCAACAGCTTGATTGCGTTTATAGGAAACAAATTGGTCGACGTAAAGAAGTGAACCGACATTCAAAACAGAGGCGTTATCCACTGTATTAACTTTAAAACCTAAAAGATTAACAGCTAAGGGTGTAAAAAATACCATATCACCACTCCTTTAGGGATTTAGAACGTGAAGTTTCTTCAAGATTAAAACAGGTATTGCAAATAAACTCGTTGCTTACGAAAACAAATGCCTGAGTTTCGCAAATAAAATAACCTTACAAAATACTGTTTTTAACAGTAGGGCTATCACTTATATCATTGTCTATCACCGATGAATAAGTCATTAGCATTGGGGAGAAGTCTCCATTTTGTTCACCAATACCCTGACTCCTTTTATAGGACACGAATATATCAAGATGTTTACTGGGACCCAGATTTACAATTCCGGAATGGTCGATTGCATTGATTTTTAAGGAAAAGAGATTAATCGTAACTGGTCCAAAATACATATGCCCGCCTCCCAAAAAATATCGATATAGCGTCCAAAATAGATTACTTGTTAAATTTACCAGTAAATTGATCGATTGCATCATCATCTAGAACATGATGCGAATTATAGGCACGGAGAGTATAATCTGCCATCTGCTGTCCGAAACCTTGCGTTTTTTTGGCACTGACGTTTCTGCCAATTTTCTCTGTTGTTCCAAACGAAATAGAACTCAAATGGTCTACGTTGTTCACCTTGAGCAAGTCAATTTTTACATCCACTGGTTTAAAAAACATAGTTTATTCTCCTTTATGGATCAATATTAGGAATCGGGAGCCACTGGGATTCAAATGACGAGGTGTTTTAGTTGTTTACAAAAACAAAAATGCACACGAGAAGACATGTGCATTCTTATTGTTATTATTAAACACCCCATTGTTTTACAACTTGTTCTTTGGCAATGCGTTTAATTTTTTCATAGCTCATTTCTTTATTGGCAATTACATTGGTTTGATAATTTTTTTCTTTATAGTTAACTGTTACAATTACTTCAATCATCGTCAATTGTCTCCTTTCAAAAAATATATAAGCGCTTCGTCCCTTCTTTAGCAATACTTAGTTATCGGCTGGACTTTCATCTTTAATAATTGGATACTTTTTGTGATTCCATTCGCATGAATGTGCGAAGGCTGCGAGGGAGAAAACTACGAATTTCTTCCTCGTTAAATCCAACCTGTAATCGCTTTTCGTCCTGGATAATGGGACGCCTTAGCATTTTAGGATTATGAATGATGAGTTTATACATTTCATGAAGTGGAAGAGATTCAATGTTTACCTCTAATTCTTGAAAAGTTTTTGAGTTTGTAGAAATGATCTCATCCGTCCCTTCCTCCGTCATGAGAAGAATGGATTTAATCTCATTTTCGGTAAGGGGTTCTGTCAAAATATTTCTTTCAATATAATCAATGTGATGTTCCTCAAACCATGCCTTGGCTTTACGGCAAGAAGTACAGCTAGGTGTCGTATAAAGGTTTATCATTTTTCAACCACACTCCCACAGAACAATTTATGAGAAAAACAAATTCATATACCTTGAATTATTATGATTTCGAGATATTTGCTAAATGTTATAAAAAAATATACAGTTTAGCTAAAAAAACACCTGATTTTTCTCATTTATTCAAGCGTTTTTATTCTGTCTAAGACCCTGCTAATCGTTATTTGACCTAAATAAGCTTGCATATGCTGCTCTGCCTCAATAAAAATCTCATCCATCACACTCTGTGTATTGGAAGAGATGACACATTTTCGTTCAGGGTCACCTGTACACCAGTGGGGCTTAAGTGAACCCGATGAAATGGTAAGATAAATTTGCGACAAAGTTGTATTTTCTGGATCACAGCTTAATAAATATCCTCCACCAATGCCTTCTTTTGTTTTTACATACCCGTTTTTACGTAAAATACTCATAACCTTACGAATTCTTGCCGGATTGGTACAAACATTTTCGGCGATCGTATCGCTATTTGCCATATGATCAGGTATGTTAGCTAATAAAACCAGACTATGCATAGCTATGACAAAATCACTATTCATGACGATTCATCTCCATCCATTCCTTCTCAATTGAACATACTGTAAATTTAATATATACAGTTCAATAAGTCAACTGTTAAAACTTGGTGAGATGAAAAAAATTTTTTGAAAAAAGCTATTTTCTCATTAAGTACAATAAAAAATCGAAGTTCTCCTTCCTTAGTATCTCTATTAAGAATAGCAATCACTGTCTGACAAATTTAACAAAAAATTATTAGAATAGTTTCATCTCTGAAATAGAAAAATAATAGTCAGTCTGTTGTTGCGAACAATGTGATATCAAAATGGGAGGATATAATAAATGAACAAATATGTTGCATTTTTATGTTGTTTAATTATAAATATGCTCATGATTATATCGCCTGCACATGCAGCTAGAAACAATCCTAGCAATATTTATGTAGTCAAATCTGGTGATTCCTTGCCAGGAATTGCAACCAAATATGGGACCTCTGAAGAAGAACTCAAAGTAACAAATGGATTGCAATCCAATACATTACTACCTGGTCAGAAATTGTATGTACCGATCATATATGATGTTGTTGCTGGGGATACACTTGGGAAGATTTCAGCAGAATATAATTCTTCAGTCCAGACAATAAAGACAATAAATGGACTTTCATCTGAACAACTATATTTAGGACAAAAATTAATGATACCTCCTAAAAGATTGACTATGCAAGGACAGTATATTCTAATGTCGAAGGAGGAATTTAGGGATTGGTTATTTCACAATCAATTTACGAGAAAAATAAACATAATCCAACAACATCACACATGGTTACCGTCATATAAGCACTTTTATGGTTCCAATCATTTTACGATGTTGAAGGGTATGGAGAATTTTCATATTAGAGAAATGAAATGGAAGAATATCGCGCAAAATTTAACCACCTTTCCTGATGGAAAAGTAGCCGTTTCTAGGCCATTTAACATAGCTCCTGAAGGTTCAATTGGGGAAAAGGCTAACACCACTGGGTTAGCCATTGAAAATATTGGGAACTTTGATATGGGTCATGATGTCATGACTAAGGACCAAAAGGACACCATTGTATATATCACTGCATTGCTATGTATTAAATTCGGGTTAACCCCTTCCATTGACAATATCACTTATCATCATTGGTGGGATTTGAAAACTAGGGAAAGAGTGCTGGATAACGCTCCAGCTTTTAATGTTAAAACCTGCCCTGGCACTGGATTTTTCGGGGGTAATTCCACAAAAAGTGCAATAATTAACTTTTATCCCCTAGTGTCACGGAAAATGCAAGAAATTTCAGCATCAATGCAATAAGGCCAGCTTATTGGGTTTAGCAGTAGTATTATATAAGTTAATTGAAGTGTATCGAGATTTGCTATTTTGATTTCATTTCTAAAGTGTATTTATGAGGCAAAAAAACCCCGATTTTACTGAAACCGGGGTTTTTGTTACATTTAGCGACTGTATGTCGCTGCTTCTTTATGCTGCTTTATTAATCTCTATTTTTTTTCCTTCTTTTCGCCACTTTTTAAATTCAGCTGTTGCGGTGAAAAGGACGTCTGTAGATGAATTAAGGGACGTTTCAAAGGAATCTTGTAAAACTCCAATGATAAAGCCTACGCCAACTACCTGCATGGCAACATCATTTGGAATTCCGAATAAGCTACATGCTAGAGGAATAAGCAATAAGGAACCGCCAGCAACCCCTGAAGCACCGCATGCACATACAGCTGATAGGACGCTAAGAATGATTGCTGTAGGTATGTCTACATGAATGTCTAGAGTATGAACGGCTGCAAGTGTCAAAACAGAAATCGTAACAGCTGCACCAGCCATATTGATAGTTGCACCTAATGGAATGGAGACAGAATAGGTATCCTTGTCCAACCCTAGTTTTTCACATAACTTCATATTTACAGGAATGTTTGCTGCAGAACTGCGTGTAAAGAATGCTGTAATTCCACTTTCCTTGATGCACTTAAATACAAGTGGATATGGGTTCTGACGTATAGCTGTATACACAATGATTGGATTGACCACTAGGGCCACAAAGAGCATACAACCAATCAAAACGGCAAGTAATTTTCCATAGCTTAGTAATGACTCGATTCCATTTGTTGTAATAGAGTCAATAACTAGACCCATGATTCCTAACGGCGCAACCTTGATCACCCATGTAACCATTTTGGAAACGGCATCTGAAAAATTAGAAATCATTGTTTTGGTCGTATCTGGTGCACTTCTTAATGCAATACCAAGGACTACCGCCCAAGCTAAAATACCGATATAGTTGGCATTAAAAAGGGCTTTTACTGGATTATCGACAACATTCAACAGTAATGCTTTGAGGACCTCTGTAACACCGCCAGGAGCCGCCAAATCCTCAGCACCCTTTGCAAGTGTTAAGCTGACAGGAATAATAAAGCTTACAATAACCGCTATTAATCCAGCAAGAAATGTACCTAGCAAATAAAGTCCGATAATCGATTTCATGTTCGTCTGGTGACCACTCTTGTGTTGAGCAATGGCCGACATAACCAAGAATAATACCAATACAGGCGCAATCGATTTCAATGCCCCTACAAACAATGAACCTAAAATGACAATAGGCTTTGCTGCTTCTGGGATCGCTACCGCTAGGATAATACCAATAATCAAACCGATAATGATTTGTTTTACCAGGCTCAGTTGATTCCACTTCTTAATGAGATTTTTCATAGATGTTTCCCCCACTAGTGTAAGATAAAATTGCAACATTCCATAGTTTATTTAGTTGTGCTACTATAAAACTATTCATCTCTCAAAAAAGATTCTTCCTAAAGCGGTCCTTTCTACTTAAATAATTACGTTAGAAATTCAATTGTTCCGCGGATGACCATTGTCACGATATCCACTTCTTCAATTGAACTATTAATTCTAATTAATAGTATTATAATGAATATTTAGATATATTACAATAGTGTTTTAAAGGATTGTACATGCAGCGATACCCCTCTTAACCTTATTCCTTTCAGGAATATTCTTCCTCTTGATCGGAGTGCAAATGAAGGTGGTATGATCATTAAAATGCTCTATCATCTTTCCGCCCTTTTTCTAAAATAAGGGCTTAAATAGTCGCTTCATTACAGGAAGCGTCGCATAAACTAAATACTAGCCATAGCAAAACCATGTACTACCTTCCCAATTGCTTTATTTTGCATTCGATGCAATAAAAGCTAAGATATTAATGAAAAAGCCCTAAAAAAGGGCTTTTTTAACTTCTAAAGCATGAAGTTAATTGCTATTCATTAATAAAAACATGTTGCTCCAATGATAATTAACAAAATGAACAATACAACGATTAAGGCAAAACCTCCGCCGAAACCGAACCCACCGCCGTAACCAAAGCCACCGCAGCCGCAGCCTCCGAATCCTCCGTACATAGATCTCCCCCCTTTCAAACAGGTAGTCATTGTTAAATAAATCCAAATCCTCCGCCGATAAAGGACGCACCAATAATAATTAAAAGGATAAACAAAACAACCACTAATGCAAAACCTCCACCAGCACCTACACCATCCATGTCACAAACCTCCTTTGCATCAACCTAATACAAAATATGATTAAAATAAAAATGTGTAAGGGCTCATCCGTGTCATCGGTTGGGGTATATATGTGTGAAAAATGTAAGGAGTGTCGATAATTGACGATTTTTCAGAAGCATTTATTTAGAAAAAAATAAGAATCGCCCCATTCGTTAATGCGAAAGAAGCGAATTATTTGTCAAATATTTTTATCATCTCTTTTTTTGACATATTAATTTAATTGATCTTCTGCATTTAAGAATTTTTTGGTTCTATACCAGAAAGATCCGATCGAACTACTGTTTAAATTCTGAATGAACTGAGTAGGACAAGAATTAAAAATTCATCACCCTAAGCCTGTGGGGCCGACCCAAGCTGGGCTAAAGATTTAGCTCATTGTTCTGACCCTATAGCCTAAATTATATTACTAATCCTCTAATCACCACTGAAAATAGAGTCTCTTGTTCCTCGGTCAGTAAATAGTTCCCTTTATAGATACTCCAGTCATAAAGCATTCCCCTCATGACCTTGACCAAGATGGCAACCATCTGTTCAGCTGTTAAATCTTCACGAAATTCCTTCTTTTTTTGTCCTTCTACAAATAAATCCAATAAAATATTGTAAAGTGGCCGATCAGGATTTAAGAAAAAACTTTCTCGTTCAGTATTTAAGGCATGTTCATAGATTGTCCTTGTTACATCCCACCCTAAGTCCTTCTCAATATAGGTCATTTGCATATTCAAAAATACGTGTAATTTTTCTACAGCTGAATCAATTTGAGATAATTTTGGCAGCAATTCCTGGACATAAAAATCATCAATTTCATTAAATTTATTTAAGAAAATATCGTGTTTACTTTTAAAGTGGTTGTAAAATGCACCTTTTGAAGTGGAAGTTTTTTCTATGATTTCATCAACCGTGACATTAGTAAATCCTTTTTCATTAAACAATTCTAGAGCAGCCTCCGCTATTCTCCTCTTTGTTTCCATTGCTCTTTGTTGTCGCAAATTCATTATAATCAACCTTTCAGAAAATTAAAAATAGTATTGACAAATAGACTGTAGTTTGCGAAATTATTTTTATAGACTATAGTCTCTTCATTATTATCAACCTGGCTAATACTGATAGCAACAAAAATTATTGTAATCGTTTTCAAATTTAAGGGGGAAATTTTTTATGTTAAGGAGATTTTCACAGCGTTTCAAAGTTGCCGTAGAAAACTATTTACCTAATGCCTTTATTTTCGCCATTCTGCTTACATTCTTAACTCTCATCCTTGGCATGACCATCACAAAGCAGTCACTGCCTCAAATGACAACACACTGGTATAGCGGCTTCTGGAACTTCCTTGCTTTTACGACCCAAATGGTACTTATTCTGGTTACGGGTTATGCCCTTGTTAAAGCACCTCCTGTTCAAAAACTACTATTACGAGCAGCATCAATACCAAAAACTCAAAAAACCGCGGTAATCGTTACCATTTTGGTTGCTGCCGCTGCAGGATATTTAAGTTGGGGACTTGGATTTGTTCTTGGTACATTGTTTGCGATTGAAGTTGCGAAAAATGTGAAAGCAGCAGACTACCGATTACTAATTGCTGCCGCCTATACAGGTACAATTGCTATTTTACCAGCCAGTATCACTGTAACTGCACCTCTTTTAGTTAACACACCAGGACATTCTCTTGAGGAAAAGATTGGTCTCATCCCTCTAACCGAAACCATCTTTAGCCCTACACTCTTACTAACCGCATTCCTTGGTCTTTTAGTAGTTCTATATGGGTATATAAAAATGATGCCAAAAAAAGAAGATGTTGTTCCATTTGAAGGTGATGTTGAAACGTTCACTTCCGAAAAACAAGCAGCTGCCACAGTTGAAAATCAAGTACCTGGTAAAACGTTTGCTGAAAGGCTAGATCAAAGCAAAATCATTAACTATGTCCTTGTAGCAATGGGAACGATGTGGCTTGTCCAATACACGATGGCCAATGGTTTTAACTTAGAGTTAAATATCTTAAATTTCTTCTTTATTATACTTGGTTTGGCATTACACGGTACACCACTTAGTTATATCCGTGCCATTACTGACGCAATGCCTTCAGCATCCGGAATAATGCTCCAATTCCCTTTTTATGCAGGTATTATGGGAATGATGGTTGGTTCCGGTCTAATCACAGTAATTGCACAATGGTTTATTTCATTTTCAAATGAATATACATTTCCATTATTCTCATTCATCTCAGCAGCAATCGTTAATATTTTTGTCCCTTCTGCAGGAGGCCAGTGGCAGATTCAAGGACCGATCATGGTTGAAGCAGCTCAAGCACTAAAAGTTCCTGTTTCTTCAGCGGTTAATACGATAACGATTGGGGACCTGGTCACAAATCTCCTACAGCCTTTCTTTGTATTGCCAGCCCTTGGCCTTTCAGGCTTGGGATTAAAGGACATTTGGGGTTACTGTCTCGTTTCAATGATCTTATTATTTATCGTATCTAGTATCATTGTTACAGTTGCTCCCTTAATTTTTTAACGAAAGGAGTTTTTTCTAATGCTTACCTTTGGGAATATGACCATATACAAGGTATTGAGCAAACAAACAAAAAAACATCCAACAAAACCATTCATCATTTTTCAAGGTGATGAAATTAGCTATAATGAAATCTTTGAACGGGTTAATCGATGTACAAGATGGCTAGAAGGCAAAGGGATAAATAAGGGTGATACTGTCGCTGTATTCCTCTCCAACTCCCCTATTTTTTATGAAGTATGGTTCGCTTGCGCTGCCATCGGGGCGATTGTTCTACCAATTAATACAGCAACGACCCCGTCAGAAGTGGACTATTTTCTTGATCATTCTGATAGCAAAGGGTTTATTTATGAGGAAAGTCTGTTAACCCAAAAGCATATAGACATGGCATCAAAATACCCCCTTCTATTTAGTCAGCCCTGTAATGTTCACTGGGGACAAGATAAGGCGAAATTGTCCTCTGGAATAATAGAAGCCATCGTTGACTCAACAGATATTGCTTGCATTATGTATACGTCCGGAACAACTGCCAAACCAAAAGGTGTATTAATCACCCATGAAAATTATTTATTTGCCGGTCATTCGTCAGTCCTATATCAACAGCTGACTAGTGAAGATCGATACTTAATTTTCCTTCCGCTATTTCACGCAAACTCTCAATATTACACATCCATGGCCATGCTTGTGGTTGGGGGCACAATTGTATTGCTCGAAAGGTTCAGTTCCTCTACTTTTTGGAATATAGTTGAAAAATACAAACCGACTGTCACTAGTTTGGTAGCAACGGTCATTAAAATGCTGCTTGAATGTCCCTACCATCCTTATGAGAAAAAAAATACTATTCGCCAAGCAGGCTATGGTCTATTTGTTACCAAGAAGGATTTGGACACTTTCCAGGAAAGGTTTAATATAAAGCTTTTTCAGTGGTACGGTATGACGGAAACAATCACCACGAATATTGTTACACCTCTTTATGAAGAAATGCCAACTGACCAGAATACAGGCATTGTATCAATTGGAAAAGCTGGATTAGGCCAAGTGATCAGAATTATCGATGAAAAAGGGGCTGAACAACCTCCGTATCACGTTGGTCAAATTATCCTTAAAAGCCCTTCCCTGATGAAAGGCTACTACAAAAATCCTGAAGCCACTGCCCAAACACTCCAAAATGGCTGGCTCTACACCGGAGATAATGGCTATTATAATGATGAAGGTTTTATCTGGTTCGTTGACCGCAAAAAGGACATGATTAAGCGTGCTGGTGAAAATATTTCTTCCATTGAGGTGGAAAATGTCATTAAAAATCATCCAGCCGTGCAAGATTGTGCCGTAATCGGGGAACCTGATCCATTACGTGAGGAAATGGTCATTGCCTACATTAAGCTTCATGAAGGTTCTGGGGAAACTGCCGCTGATTTATTGGCTCATTGTGAAGAACATCTCTCCTATTTCAAAGTTCCGCAGGAATTCAGGATAATTGAGGACTTTCCAAGGACTTCAATTGGTAAGATTCAGAAGCATTTGTTAAGAAATAAATAGAAAGTGGCCCATTTCGTGAGATGAACGAAATGGGCTTTTTATTTTACTCCAGCCCTTTTTTAAAAACTGGTTTTTCTGGGTCTATTTTTGTACGTCTATTTTCAGTTTTTAATTTCATGGGAGTTTTAGTACGCTGGTACGGAAAATTGCACAATGCCTTGTCAGATTTCCCGGCGCTAATTTGGTACTAATAGAACAGTTCTAATCATATTCATATAAAAGAAAACAATAAGAAGGAGTGTAAAGTTAGTTGATAAAAGTTAAGGTTAGTTTACGTCCCATTGTAAGTAGGATAAATTTACCCACTGTTTTGAAAACAACTATACTTCCAGGTGACTCAATTGAAAGATTATTTATTGCAACCCAGGTAGGAGAGATCTTTTACATAGGAAACTCAAGTTTAAGGACATTTTTAGATATTCGCCCGCGAATCATAAAGCTAGGTACTTCTGAACCAGGTGTTTCTAGTGGTGGATATGATGAACGGGGATTGCTAGGGCTAGCGTTTCATCCCAAATTTTATTATAACGGTCTGTTTTATCTTCATTATTCAGTAGCTGGAACACAAGGCCCAGGTGCACTTTCTGAACATTTTAAACCTAACCCGTGTGATCCCAAAACCTTAAACTTAAGATGGTTAAATAGAGAAACTCAATATGATCATATTGATACAGTTGAAGAATGGATTTTACAATCGAATGGTCAACCTCAAAAACGACGGACATTACTTAACTTAAGAAGACCTTTTTTTAATCATAATGGTGTCAATAGCATAAACTTTTCACCTGAAACCGGGAAACTTGTTTTAACAACAGGAGATGGTGGAGCAGGCTATGATCCATTTAATTTAAGTCAGGATGATATGGAAATCGCTGGTAAAATAATTGAAATTGATGTAGATAAAAATACAAATATCTATAATCCACCCGTAGTCACACGTTTTAATGAACTTCCCGCACCTATTCAGGAAACGCTTACAGTCATTGCCAAAGGGGTCCGCAATATACCAGGCATTTCATTTCAAAGGTATTATAATCAATATATTAAATACGTGGGAAATGTCGGACAGGATCTGGCAGAGTCGATTTTTTCATTCGTTCATTATAAACCAATACCGGTTACTCAGCTTATTCAAGCTTCTTTAAGAAACACTGAACCTGACCAAGAAGGATTTATTAATTTTGGCTGGCGAGGGTGGGAGGGTGCTTTTCCTACTTCATTTATTAGGGGCTGCACTAATAATCCTACTTTGGATGAGAAAACAATTGCTTATTACAATGAAGCAGTAAAAACCTCAGTGAGTCGTCTTCTGCCTTTAACTAGTTATTTTCATAAAGATCAAAGGCCCGATAAGTTTGGAGGAACTGCACTTACAGGAGTGCAAGCCTATATGGGGAATGGAATTCCCGATTTAACGGGAAGTGTTTTGTTTACCGATCTTGCCAGGGATGAAGAATCCGGGCCTCCGGTTAGAGGGGTTTTAGCTTTTACTAGGGTAAGAACAGATTGTAACCTAAAAGATTTTAGTGTGATTGAAACCGATTATAATTTTGGGTCTCAATCTGCTTATTATGTTAATCTGGGAACGAATCTGGATCAAACCAGACTATATTTAGGGGTTTATGGCTCTATGAAAGTGACTGATTTTAACCAAGGCACTGTTTTTGAAATTGTTCCATGATTCATAACTATAAAATTCAACTTAATACCAGATAAATCTCTTTTCCATCAGTTCTGCCATTTGTTTCGAATTTGGATTTCCTTCATCTTGTAATTTATCAATGATGTTAATATAATCCGTTTCATTTCGGTTCTGACTTAATTTAAATGCAGCCTGAATTTCTCCCACCTTAATCTTAAATCCAACTATACCTTTCAGTTCACTTTCTAAGAGATGAGGAGAAAGTTTATCCCATAAAACAGAATTTTCACGATTTTCTTCATATTTTTCCAGCATTATTGTTAATTCTTCTATTAATTCATCCTTCTCTAAAATGTTTGCTTTACCATATACATGGACGGCTTGAAAATTCCATGTTGGAACTTCTTCATGCCCATACCAAGAAGAAGAAATATAAGCGTTCGGTCCCTGAAACATAACAAGCACATCCTCACAGGTTTCAATTGTTCTCCACTGAGGATTTCCATATGCCATATGCCCAGTAATATAGTAATCATTACCTTTTTTATTTAACCCCAAAGGCAAATGAGTGGCAATTGGTTTCCCTTGTTCTGTTGTGACAATCGTGCCAAAAGAGTTATTTTGAACAAAATCCCAAATTTCATCAACATTTGTGACCTTATAATATTTTGGAATATACATAATAATTCACCTTTCAAAAAAAGTTAAATGAGTGTTTTGGTCATTATAAAGTCCATTTGTTCTTCATCACCCATATAAAAAGAGTGGGCTCCAGTTTGAACAAACCCCATTTTCTTATAAAAAGCAATAGCATTTTCGTTTTTTTCCCATACGCCTAGCCAGATTTTCTTTTTATTACGTTCCATCGCAATTTCCATTGCTTTATTTAGCAGATATTTACCAAGCCCATGTTTTTGAAATTTGTTCTTTATATAAATCCTCTCGATTTCGAGTGATTCATCACCCATTTCTTCAGACTGAGCATCATTGGTATTGACCTTTAAATATCCAGCGACTTCATCATTAAAATAAACAAAAAAGAATTGCGAAGAAATATTGGATAATTCTTTTTCTAATTGTTTTAAGTTAAATGCCCTTTCCAAATAGGCATTCATATTTTCGGGTGAATTCTGATACTTAAATGTCTCATTAAATGTTTCATAACTAATTTCTTGAAGTTTGCGTGAATCTTCAAGGGTACACTTTTTTATATTTATAGTCATTTAAATATGTCTCTCCTTTATATAATCAATAATTTCTCTTGTTTCCCTTTTTTACAAATTCCCAGTCTTTTTCTATATTTTTTCTTACTCTTTGAAGAAGATTGAAAATGGTTTCTACTTCTCTTTCGGAAAATCCCTCTAATGCAACGATATTGGAATAGTCATTTTCTCTTTTTATAAAAGGATAAACATTTTTCCCTTTCTCTGTTGGAAAGAGTTTTTTAATTTTTTTGTTTTGTTTATCTTCTTTCTTTTCAATAAAGTCATTCATTTCAAGTTTTTGTATCGCACGAGCTGCTGTAGTTCGATCTACTTTTATCATTTCAGCTAACTTTTCTTGAATGATTCCTGGGTTTTCACATATTCGCACAATGTACAAATACTGCCCTTTTGTAAGGTCATATTCTTTAAATTCTATATTACTTATAGAATCTAATGCCCTTGCTATCATTCCAATTTCACGAAGAATTTC